>Ga0315268_10000189_pt1 | contig 72385 bp, 70 predicted proteins | sample C1_top_MG_FD_204535 | JGI IMG/M metagenome (GOLD analysis project Ga0315268, IMG submission 204535) | Sediment microbial communities from Yellowstone Lake, YNP, Wyoming, USA - C1_top | ecosystem: Environmental > Aquatic > Freshwater > Lake > Sediment | place: USA: Wyoming | collected 2017-08-01 | reverse complement strand
CCTTGGTGCCGTCCGCGAGTTGCATTTGAGTTAGTGGACTCTTACGTCTGAAGTCTTTGCACCAGCGGGACAGGTTGATTTCGATGCCTGCCGTGGCCGCCATTGCCATGGCTACCAGAAGCGCGACAACTGTTATTGTCAAAGCGTTCACGTAGAAGCTTACTAGCACAGGTAGGGCTGCCCACGAAAACGCAAATGACAAGTCCGTGTGGAATCTCCCACCGGAAAGATCGGTATTATACGCGACAAGGAAGAAAGTCTCAAGGAAGATGAACGCTAGGAGCACGAATGGAGCGAGGAGCGCACGGGACGTTACGTACAGGACAACCATTCCCAACGCGCCGATCAAGATCGCACCAATCAGGGGCACTGCAAATAGAACCTCCAGTTCGCGTCTGCTCAGCGTCTCTCCCCAGTGCCTAGCATGCACCTCGTTCAAAGCATGCGCCGAAAGCCCTAGTCCCAGAAAGTAAGCCAGAAGAGTAGCAATTACCCGGTCCGGGTAGAAAGAGGGCGAAACAGCCGCACCGACCAGAACGTACGAGAGGACCATTGAAGTGTACGGCAGATGCATGATCGTGTACAATTCCCGGAGCTTGCTCCCGCTTCGGGCATACCAAGCTCCTTCTCCTTTCAAGCGCCTCTGCCTCCTTCAATTAGGAACATAGATGTAGGGAATGTGGATCGATCTTCTTTCCAGCTGCCCAAAATGTGGACGTTTTAGCGTTTGAGCATTGCTGAAGATCGAACCTTGACACTCGTAGGTTTCACACACATTCTTGGGAAGGGTGACTGACGCCTCTTCCGCGTTGATGAGGACTCTTTAAGCGGCACCTCTTTCCCGGAAGGCGGCACCTGTTTGCAGAGTATGTTCTCACATCATGTCAGGGCATGCGATCCCCGCTTAGGACATCGTAGTCTGGATCGTCGCCCGTCGTTATTGGAGTGGCCCTGTGTGTGCGACCACTTGACCTACACATAATCGAGTGGTTTCTTGGCCGGTCTGTCTATAGTTCAGGTACCGTTCCCGGAATGCGGGGGAATGGTTGAACTTCCGCAACGTGGTCTGTTCCGGAGACGTAGCTGATGAACCTCTCGATGCCAAGTCCGGCGCCAGCCGAAGGCTTGAGCCGTCCTTCCCTCGCAAGCCTCAAGAGAAGCCTGTAGTCATCTCGATTCAAGCCGTCTCTGTCCATTTTTCTTAGGAGCTTTGTGTACTCGTATTCTCTTTCGCCGCCTGAGATCACTTCACCATATCCCTCGGGCAGGATTAGGTCGAAGTTTCGCCACTCGGCTGTGGTCTCGTCTTCGTAGTCGTAGAACTCCCTCGGTATGTCAGTCACCCATACAGGGTTGATGGATTTCTCTGAGATTGATTTCTCCCAGTTCTTTCCGTATTCTTCTTCGAGCTTTCTTCTACTATAGACTTTGAACGGCGTCTCGGGCACTCTCAGATCTGTTCCGAGTATCTCAAGACTGTCGTGCAGTTTCTTCTTTACCTCAGCCACTGAGGATTTGATGAGGCCTTCGAAGATTCCGAAGACATCTTCCATCTTTCCGTTGGCCATCTCGATCTCAAGCTGAGTGAATTCGTACAAGTGGCGTCCCGTCTTCGCCCGTTCCCTTGTCTCGATCCTGATGTTCGGGGACAGCGAGAAGAATTTCTCCGGGCCGAGAGAAGCCAGGACACGTTTGTGTATGATCATGCTCTGCATTGTCCTGACTTTGTGGCCGTAGATCTCGATCTCTATACGCTTCTCGATGCTGGCTCCCGGGTCGGGCCAGAGAGGGTCAGTCGTTTTGGTCAAGATCACGGGCAATATCCATCTGAAATCGTCTTCACTTAGTCCGCGCGTCATCGAGCTGATGACCGCGGTTTGAATCTTCATGATGGCTTGCCTCTGTTCGCTTCCCATCTCCTCAATGAGTGCGGAAGAATCAACAGCGATGGATGACTGCTCCAACATCGATGCCACGCCCAGAAAGCCAACAACCCGCGCCGCTCGAACTTAACTTCTTTGCAGGAAAAGCCGAGAGTTTCTCCAATTTCGATAGGCCTATAGGCGGGAAGCCTGAAAGAATTACAACCATGCAGCCTAGATTCGACTTGAAGGACCTACGCATCCTCGCGATGATTCAGGACGATTGTCGACTTACCGCGCGAGAGATATCCGTCAAGGTCGGTTTGCCAATCACGACAGTGTTCGCTCGGATCAAACGAATGGAGAAGGCGGGCATCATCAAGGGCTACCATGCTGTGCTTGACGCAGCCAAGCTGAACGCCTCGACAACAGCGTTCGTATTGGCCTCCTTCGCGCACCAACGAGACGGAGACAAGACACTGTCTCAGAGAGAAGTCGCCAGAGAGGTTGCGCGGTTCCCGGAGGTTCAGGAGGTCCACATAATCTCCGGAGACTGGGACATTCTAATCAAAGTGAGAGCGAGCGACGTAGAATCAGTCGGCAAATTCGTTGTCGACAAACTCAGACTCGTGAAGGGCGTCGAAAAGACGCTGACCTGTCTCGTATTCGAATCCCAGAAAGAGACAACCTCAATACCGCTCTGGCCTCTTCAAGCATAACGAGTCGCGACCGGTGCGGAACGTGATGGTCTCAGAAATGAGCACTCCTTATCAGGAGCATGGACAGGAATGTTGCGGCCCAGGTGATATTGATGCCTAGAATCGGATATTTCGAGGGAACCGACCCCCTCGTGCTGGCAAAACTTGCGGCTGAAGGAATAGAGACGATACCAGTAGCTAACACATGGGACGGCCACGGCAAGTACGTGAACCACCTCACCAAGGGCGAAGTAGATGTCGTAGTCGGCCCGTTACACAAAGTCATACCAGTGAGACCGGGAGAGCGGGTGAAAGCATCTGATCTCCTCTTTGCATGCAATAACTTCGACATACCAGTCGTGCTCGTCGCTCCGGCATCGCACTTGGAGAAGGCTAGGAAAGCGCTTGGCGATGTCGGAGCAAACGTTCACGTTGTTGCTCCGGAGAACTTCGAAGCCCAGATCAGAAAACACCTCTGAACCGCTGACACGAAGGTTGCAGCTGCACGGTTCAGTGATGTTGAAGTGTGACTCGCGTGTCACTTGCTTCTTTGTCCGGCCCATAGGCAAGGTCGGTGTCCTTCCTTGTATCAAATTAAGCGCCACGAGCAACTGCTCTTCTGCTTCAGATGTCGGTCTCATTGACAAGTTCCCAGATGTCCGACTGGATGTTCCTGTATATTGATTGTCTTCGTTCAAGCCTTGGCGCGGGCCTTGTGTCGCCGTGCGGCGATCGCAGTTATTGTCAGTGTGGACATGACGACGAGCGGCTGGGACCAAGATGGAAGTTCAGGTATCGGCTGGCCTGTTTGCTGAAGTTCAAAATCCAAGCCGATGGAGCTGCCTTGGGACACGACTATGCCTGATTTTGTATCTGAATAAAAGCCTGGTGAAGACGATGCCGTGATATCATATGTGCCTGGAAGCAACCACATCACATAGCTACCGTCAGTGGTGTATGTGGTGACCTCGGTTGCGCCGTCGCTCGCGGTGATTTGAGCCCAAGACATTAGGCGCGCATTTCCATACTGATCTATCCAGTAGACGACTCCGCCGACAGATCCGCTGTCAAACGGTCGGGCCGTCGGGGTCGCCCACGCTACGGTGATAAGAAGGCCTACGACCAATAGCGCCACGCACATGGACAACCGGATTATTCTCAACTACATCTTCACTTCGTAGATCGCTTGCTACCACGTATCCGAGGTATGTGATCGCGACCTAAGCGTGTTGTGAGATCGCCTGTTGACGCATTGCGATCGGTGCGGAAACTACCGAATCTCGTAGCACGAAGCATATGGCTCCCGCGATGAGGATCATGATGGCGCTTAATGCGGTAGGCAGAATCAATGTGCCGTGTCCTCCGAGATTGTCGAATAGTCCTAAGCTGAGGATTAGCAGCAGTACTCCGAAGATTACTCCCCTCATTCCTGCCTCAGACAGCATACGTCTCGCGGTCAGCGAATAGCAGTGGATCGCTCCAAGAGAGCAGATCAAGCCTATGGCCAGCGAGGCAAGGAGGACCGTACTGAAGCTCGCGGGTGGTCTGAACGGGTAGATGCTGGCAACCGGGATTGTAAGAACGGTCATGATAAGGCCTACGACTCCACCGATGACGAAAAGAACAGCCCCGAAGTCCACAAAGCCGATCTTCCACGACGAGACTCCATTCATTTGATCAAACTCCAAACTCCACAATCCTCGCTGGTCTCATAACCGTTAAGTGTGATTACACTGGGTGGAAATCGAACTTGTCCGGTAGAAAGTGCGTTTGCGTTGAATGGTATTAGTGAGTTTGATCTAGGAAACCTTCCAGTTACTCTATGGCGCGAACAAGTACCTACATGATCCGACGCCTCCGTGCTTCGGTATCTACTGATGAGCGTGGAAAGGATTATAGGTGTCTCTAGGCTTAATTATGCTTAGGCCGGGATAGGAAATGATGCGAGCCGGATACCTGACATCAAAGCAGCTCAGTTTCTGGACTCTTCGCAGACGTGGTCTAACACAAGCCGAGGTTTCGCGAAGAATAGGAGTCACCCCACAGACGACGAACAAGACCTTCAACGCCATAGATGCGAAAATCTCGCGCGCATTGACTGATGCGGCAGAGCTCAACAGGCTTGACATTCGTAGGATTGACCTAAGAAACGGATTCCTATTGGGGTACAGTCCGACTTGGAGGACGGATGCTCTTGTCACGTTCTCTGAAGCAAATGGAATCCAAGTCTGGTACAAGGGGGAGGGAGACTGCTCTGATTGCACGAAGCTTGAGAGTTGCCGACAGATGCTCGTAAGAGAGAGCGAGGAGCGGGGAATCTCACTCCCTCGAGACAGGGGCAGGATAAATCCTTCTCACCTGGCAGATAACCTGTTTAAGACCATAATGGAGGGACCTACATGAAAGAGAAACATGCTTTTCCGTGGCGATGGTGCCCGCAACCTGAACGAATAGAGGTTAGACGACCTCGACCGATCGACAAAGCTTGGGTTCCTCTGATAACATCTGCCCTCATACTGTCCCTGCTAGCGATTCAGGGTGTGCAAGTGCTTACACCCTCAACTGTTAACGGCTTCAATCCGAATAGCTACGGTGCAGTTCTTCCCGCAGCTCAGACTATTCTCCAAACCCCACCCCAGGCGCCACAAGCGTCACAAACGACAACGAGCATCTCGACTGATCACTTCACGGTCCAGTTCACCTTCCCAGAATCTGCCGACCCAGGGAACACGATCACGGTATCGGCAATCACAACCGCAAAATCGAACGGGAGAATCGTCAGCCTGACGGCAGATGTATTCTCCTACGTTGATAGTCAGCTCGTGAAATCAGCATCAGAAACGATTGCGACGGACAGGGACGTTGGATCCGGCGACAACTGGCAGACCTCGCTTACGGTAGTCGTCCCAACCAATGTTCAGCGTGGCCCCCTGATTGGAGTGGTAACCGAGGTTTGGCAGGAGGAAGCCAACTATTACTATTCGAACTACTACTCGGACCACTACTTCAACTATTGTTTGAATTACTACCGGTCCCTCTACCCGAACTACGATAACACAGGGAAGGCCACTCGAACTACAGACAATACGCAGACATATCCCATCACACAGATCTACCCGCCCGTCAGCACTCCCGATAACTACACGACAACTCTAGAGAACTACCTGTCTCAATCCCGCCACGCGAATCAGCCCCGCTACGTGTACGAACCCTCGCAGGTCTGCGAGCCGACGCCCTACTACGGTCCTAACTACGGTCCCTACTATGCTCCGAGTTATACTGCACAAGTTTCATCAGAGCAGACCTTTCCGCTCACTTACATCTTAGCTACCACTCCTGAGTATGTAGAACTTCAGAAGACAAACGAGCAGCTTCAGAAGGACAACAACGACCTCGTCGCCAAGAATAATGACCTCTCTTCAGAATACAATTCTCTCAAAACAGACTACGATCAGACGGTTGCAAAGTACAATCAGCTACAGTCAGACTACAACTCCAAGAGCGAAGAACTCGGCAACTATAGGAGTCTCACTTATGCTTTCATCGTCTTAGCAGCAGTACTCGCGGTACTGGTAGTTGCCTTGGTAATCGTCGTAGTTTATCAGAGACGACCAGTGGTCAATCCGGCGGCTCAACCTACAAGAAGACATGAGAAAGCAACTCCGCCTGCTGAGTAAAACAAGGAATAGCTACGAACGACAAGTACTCCCGGCTCTTTATTTTGATGATTGAATTACTTGAGCGGGCACTATGCGGAGGTTCTCCCCTAGAGTCCCGACACGCCTCAGCAGAACGTTCGGAAGGGACTGGTCGGGATGTGCCGCCAAACTGAGCGCCTAATCCTCCCCGATAATGCAAGACAAGGACCGACACGAAAGACGCACCAGAGCTGATTCTCCGACCCTTCCGCTTACGTCCCCCGCAAAGTGTATGTCAAGAATTCGGAAATCTACAAGATCGATTTCTACTTCAGACACTAGGTCGAAACGGGAAGAGCGATTTCTACTTGGGATACCAAAGTATTAAGGTGCGATAAGGTAATTTAGGCTAACACGAGGGCTGACGAGATCTGAACTCGAGGGTTCTATTGACTTCACTCCTTGTGTTGGTTGCGACGAGCGTCTTATCAGCGGGATCTACCGCAACTGCGGCCGCGGCTTCGTCGGAACGGAGGCCCAATTGTCATTGGGACTCCGTCGCCAAGCAGAATGTCTGTGTTGACGAATCATACCAACTACTCAACTGTCCCGAATATTCGTACTACTGGAATTGCCCCAACTGTCTATTTACCCCAACTGACTCCCGATACTGCAATTACAACTGCTATATTGTGTGTCAGGGCGGTTTGTGTGCACCGAACTGCTCGTCGTTATCTTACAGCATGCCCTACTACGCACAGAGCTCCCAATACTGCAATTGGAATTACAATACACAGCAGCGAATACGCTACAACATGCCCTACTACACACAGAACTCCCAATACTGCAAATGCAATTACAATACGCAGCAGCGAATACGCTGTAACGTGCCTCACTACACACAGGACTTCTGCATTACCAACTATCCTCCGAACTATCTTCCAAACTGTCCTCCTACACAGGTGACATCCCAGCAGACCTCTCTGCTCACTTGGCTGCGACCCCTGATCATTGTGAGGTCTTCTCTTATCAGTGGGGTTTACCACGCGGAATGCTATTCTTTCACTCAGTTCACAGTCTTCTGCATCCTGTTGTTGTGAGAATGCGTTTGGGCTAGATGAATGCTGGACACGATCGTGAGAGCTAAGACCTTGGCTCGGTTCAAAGGAGGATCAGCTGACGAGAAACCGCCCGAAAGATGGTAGATCGTCATGACTGCCACCCAACTCAGACTCCCCGTTGCGTGTAGGCTCCATGACTAAGAGGAAGCTCGAACACCCGAAATCATTCAGTTGCATAGATTAGTCCCTTGTGGCGGTGGGGTTGGCAAGAAATAAGAGGGGTCGTGGCACATTTCTACCAAGAAGAAATGGTGACCCCAGTGCCTGCGGAAAAGAGACGCCTCAATCGCAGTATCAAGCTCAGTTCCGAAATGTGCGAGAGACTAATGAGCCTCCAAGGCTTTCTCCAATTGAAGGAGAGGCGAAAACGAAGCATGGATGAGCTGATCGAATTCATGCTCTCCTTCGTCCCGGACATGGAGATCAAGGCGGACGAAAGCTACTACGCTCTGCGAAGCAGAACAGCAAAACGCACGCAATAGACAATCCAAGAATGAGCATAAATGATCAACAAGAAATCGCTGCACGACAGAACCACGCTGTTCACGTGCGAGTTCTGCGGCTCCGGCTACTGCGACATTGAGACAGCAGAAGACTGTGAAGAGCATTGCAGTACGCGAGAATTCGCCTCTGCAGAGACCAGAAGGAGAGCCACCCACGGACTCAAGACACGAGTCATCCCCATGCCATGAAGCACACGGCGATGAATGGTCAGACGAGGCTCAGGTCTCCTCGCTTTCTGTTTCTGGTTCCTGTTCGATCACTCCACATTTCGCCTTACGGTACTATTGGAGATCCTGATTTGCTGGATTGATCTCGATCCTGTAACTCGCGAATGTACTGTACAGTTTCGCTAAATGATTGCGGCAGGTAGATTGGGATCAGTCTTGCTCCGTGAAGGGCGAATCCCATTCGAGCTCCGGTTAGAAACAGGAGGAGGGCAATCGAGATAGGGATCAACCAAAGGTTCGCCAGAAGCTGCGAAAGCTGCAGCTTCATGGTCGGCACTAGGCTAGTCACCAGGAAAACGAGCTTGGATGTTAGTGTTCTCGAGATGATTGGAGACACGTAATGTTGAATGAACATTACAAGCGAGAGGGCTGCCCCGACTAATAGGGTCCCCCAACGGTATCTTCTCACATGTTCTATTGAATTGATACTTGAGTATGGTATCTCGAGCGTGCTTCTGGACAGTAGACCTTGCTGGATGAACAGTCTCTGGTTGGTAGCTGCAACCTTCTGCGTGCCATGAGACCAAGTTCTCGCAATCATCTCCGGTTGGGAGAGCGTAGATCTAACCTCGGTTGGTAGTTCTGCGAGGCCTGTCTCACTCTCAATTTCTTCCGTTATCGCCTCATCCAATTTGCTCATTAGTTTCGTGAAAGTGAATTCACTCGCTCTCTCTCTGGCGTTGGATGAGTACTTCTGCCACTTTGAGCGATCACCCACAAGTTGGATTACCGCGCGCGCGGCCCCTTCCACATCATCCGGTCCGCTAACGTGGATGCCCTCTCGGCCGTTTCTGACGATCCAAGACTGGCCGCCGACGCCTGAGGTGATCACCGGCACGCCCTGGAACATGAACTCAAGCTGCGCCAGTCCCAACGCTTCCATTCTGCTCAGAAGAATGTTTAGGTAGGAAGCTTTGATGAGCTGCAGTTTCTCTTTCTCATTGATCTCTCCCATGTATGTGGCATTTGCTAGATGTTCGGCTCTGTTCCTGATTTTCTCTGCGTACTCCGAATCGCCTCTTCCGGCAATAATGAAATGAATATTTGTCCTATCTCTCAGCTTCTCGGCAACCTCGAGAACGCCCATCGGGTTCTTTCGTTCCTCAATCGTTCCAAGGTATGATACTATTTTCGTCTCAGGTCCCAAGTTGAATCGTTGTAAGAACTCCTCTGGGGAAGATGTTGCATACTTCATGAACGAATCGTCGTCTACTCCTCCAGGGAACAGGACGCATCTGTCTGAATGTGCACCCATCTTCACCTTCGCATCCTGCTCTTGCGGAGTCACGACAAGTATCAGATTTGCCACGCGCAGGATCTGTGCTAACGAGATTCTATTCCATGCCATCCTGAATGACCGTTCAACAAGAGAGTAGCTCCTCGGTGAAGGTTCTTGGAAATGTGACATATGACAAAACACGATCGGGTCTTGATATCCTCCTAAGGATTTCATGTTGCGTCTCCATTCGATGAACTTCGCAACTTCCTCAGGCCCATTCCATAGCGTACTATGAGTTATCAGCACGTCAAGTCCGAAGTTGTTCACTATGGTCTCCAATGTGTGAACAACCTCTTTGAAGAGGACCCTTCGTGGTGGCCAACTTGAGATATAGCTGTCAACCCTGATGACTGGGATGCCGAGATCCCCATCATCGACAAGAGTCCACCCTCCACCGCCTAGGACAGACTCGTTGACCACCTCTTTGTCGTCGTGGTATATGCTCGTGATCAGATAGGCGTCGTGTCCAAGTTTGTTGAAATATCTTACCATCTTACCATGCTTATAATCGCATGTTTGCCGCCGGGCAACATCTGGCCCCTCAAGATGGCGAAGGTAGCAGCAATATTCTCTGACTATGATGGAACGCTCTCCCCGTTAGAGGTTCGACGAGAAGACGCGTTCATCTCGCCGAGACGTAGGCGGCTTCTCGCCAAAGCCAGCAAAAGTGTCCAGATAGGCATCATCACAACCAAGGACCTATCATTCATCAAAGACAGAGTACCATTCGCCGACGGCATCGCTGCAACTTGCGGACTGGAAATCCAAGTGGGCGACAGAATCATCATTGACGAACGGATTCGACTACCAAACAAGAAAGTTGAGAAGGCGTATCAAGAAGCCCTTGCGAGAATCCTTCAGATGCCCGACAACGTGTCGGTTGAAAGAAAAGAGACCGAGAATGGAGAACTCGTTGCTTTCTGTATTGACTGGAGGTTAGCCCGTGATTGGGCGGAGGCTCAGAGGAAGACGGCGCCCATCCTCGCATCCTGCACTGAACAAGGGTTGTACGTTGTCGAGTCAGGAATCAGCCCCTTTGCAAACGTCTTCCCGGTGGAGGTTAGCAAGGGCGATGCGTTTGTTAGGTTACGGAATGAGATGGGCGTAACCGGCTCGGTCATCTACCTAGGCGATTCGGAGGCGGATAACCCAGCCTTCCAAGTTGCAGACATTTCAATTGGCATCAAGCATCGACGAACTGTGCCGGAGCTTCTGTCCAAATATGTCCTCGAGTACCTTGAACTTGATGGTTTCCTCTCCAACCTGATCGATGCAGATTTCGAGTTTCGGGACGAAATGATTGAAAGGAACACGAGGCAAGAACTAGACCGCCGGACGGCGAGCAAGTAAGGCAAGCGTTCAACCGAACTCTTGGATGGAAGACGCTCGGACGAGTCATGTCTGAGCAAGCTTCACTTCCCTATCTTTCCGGGGGGGAAGAGATGGCGCCGGCTGGTCCGCACTATGAACGCTGCTAAAATCCTTCTGAACTTCTAGTGCTCAAGTGGCAGCCAAGAATGGAAGTGAGGAGAACACCCTGCCCTGACTGTGTAGTAGTGCTAGAACCATAGTCCGGAGCACAGTTGGAACTGTAATGGCGCGCGCCTTCGCACCCGTATGAGGGACCGTATGAGTACGCTGGCTGGCACACGCTGCGTAGCATATGATCTTGAGCTGAGTCCAGAGGGGCCGTGAGCCGGTTCGAGCAGCCTACGTAGTTCTGCGCATCGTATGAGTACGTGTATGTGCTGTAGTATGCGTAATTCTGTGCGTAGTATCCGAGGTCCTGGTAGTATGGGCAGTAGGATGTGCGGCAATTCGGCTTACCGCAATGAGACGGATAGTAGTTCGATGTTTCCTCCCAAATCTCGGTTACCGTCCCGACAAGTTGGCCGCGTTGTGTATTCGTTGGGATGACGACCATGAGCAAGCTCTGCCAAGTTTCGCCGGATCTAACTGTCTTGTCGCTGACAATGGTTTGTGATGCAATCTTCACGAGCTGTTTGCCGGCGTAGGAGGAGATGTCTATAGAATAGCGGACTATCCTCCCGCTCGATTTCACGGTTGCAGTAGCTGAGATTGGCACGTGCTGGCCGGGGTAGGCCGAGGCGGGAAAGAAGAACTGAACCTTCAGGTGGTTAGTCCAGACCGTGGATGTCATCTGGTTCATAGTGTCCATGTTCGGGGCAGTTGAGCTGACGGTAGTGGATGCCCACGATAGCGTTCCTTGGACGGCTAGAAGCGACAGCATGAGAACGGACACAACCAGCGCCATCGAGGGACGCATCTTGTCAACCTCCAGCATCCTCGCCGGTCACCAACCGTTAAGTGTGATTACACCCGGTAGAAATCGAGACTGTCAGGTAGAAGATTCACGTATGAGAGGCTTCTTCTGGCCTTCGTCCTTTTTCTTCATGTTTGTTACGAAAGCATCCTGTGTGTGGCTCTAGTTGTGCAGGTATCCAGAATTAGACCGGCACCGTTTGATTGAGCTTGTGTATCGTACCTTGGTGCGAGTGTCGCAATTTGCACCCCCATTCCGGTGTGTGCACAAAGCCAGCCCCATGCAAAACACTCAAACGAGGAGAAAAACCGGCCTTGGAGAAGATGAGAGCGATCCCTCAGAGCATCTCCAGAGACCGTTGCGCGAAGGGTAGGAAGCTCCACGATCAGCAACCACTCCTTGGTATCGTCAGGTCGTGGGATACTGCTCGTGAGCTTGCTGAGGATATTGCTGCAATGCAGACTTCGACTGCTCTTCGAAGGCTTCAGTCCATTCTCAGTTTGGCAGCACATCTCACACAGTAGTTTCTAATCCATTCCGGATTTACGTGCCCGCAAGCCCTGCACACCCTACCCGTTTCGGCCTGACTCGCACTCGTTCTGTCCAGTTCTTTGGGAAGGAGCATTTCAGGTGGTTCAAATTTCATGGGAGGAGCGCTTGGCGCTGTGATTCGTGTTCTCTCGTGGGCGCGATCGCAAAGTGGCTTGCTGCTTGATAGACCACACCCGCATAGAGATGCCAGTAGTTTGCCATCAACAATAACCAAGTAAGGTCCGTTTTCTTCGCGCTTGACAACTATTCTGGTCATGTGACATTTGCACATCTGTCTCTGCCAAGCGACATTTACCATTTACGCGTCGTGTTCCCTGTGACAGACGATCTCAAACTCGACGCAACATTCACCCCACTTGATCGACCACCAATAACCGTCCTTCACATGTACGGGACGCAGAAAGAGAGACTTTCACGTGAGGGACGCGTGTCTCGAAAGTCTCACGGCCGCAATGCTTCAGAACCGCAGTAGAAGAGGACACGACTCCTGGGCTCGAGAAGGGAAGGGGCTGAAATCGCTCGACGCATGGACCCGATTGGTTGGTTGCCTTGGTACCTGGGTCTCATGGTGCGTACACATGAGAAAGGCATGAACGGTGTCATCAGGCCAGACGTAGGGCTATGCCTGGGAAAATGGCGTGGCTGTGTGCTTGCAGCGTGTTGATTAGAAACTCGCCTTCCTTCAAGTCAGCCAGCGTGTCTTCGTAGCAGCAGATCATCGTAAAAGGCAGTTCCAAGTGTCTACCGAGAGCTTGCTCCCTTCGGACCAATTTCTCAACCATTCCGCGTTTGGCAAGCGAGCTTGCATCCGTTACCATCCTGACAGGTACGCCACGTCTTACGAGTAGACCTACTAGGTCGCTCAGCAATCGGTTAGTCTTAAGATCGCTTAGTCCTTCCTCCGCCGCCATGAACGTTTCATAGTCAGTTATTGTCAGCGAACGGTCCTGCTCGTATCTGTCTACATAGATCCCCCAATGTTTCATCGCTTCCCGCAACTCGCCAAAGGGCTCGTTCTCAGTCACATAGACCGCAAGCCCATGCTTATCGAGCGCTTCTTGAAGGAAAGGGAAGACCAGTTCACGTTTCATGTCGATATCCGAATAGAATAGGACGGCATGATCGCTTGGAGCCAGACCTAGCAATGCGCTGACAATGCTGGACTTCTCCAAGTCAAGTCAGAGAAGTGTCTGCGCCAACAAGTATTTTGTGGTTGTGGGAGACGCTTCAGAGAATACGAGAATGGTTGAGTCAGGAGAAGGGTCGAGGAAAACGCCTATGACTAGGCTCTGACAAGCGCTGGCATAGAAGAAATTCGATTCTATTCTATGACAACAACGGTAATAGAACTTTGACGTGCCGTTGTGCATTTTGCGGTTTGCGTGAACTGCATCGTTTCGATCTAGATTCACTTATTTTGAGCTTCGACGCGAAGTCACGTCGAGAGAGATGTCAGCCGTGATCGTTTCACGAATTCTCTCTCGATGTGGTGGTAGGCCTGCCGCAGAAGATTGGAGTTGTGCATGTGCAGTCGCGAGGTCTCCGCAGTAAGGTACCTCAGTTTGACAGGTTGCTTGTTGAGTCGCTGGACGAGAGTTTTGGTGCGGTCTTGGGCGAGATTCCCAAGAAGACAGTCTATGACATCCTTGAGAAGAACCATGCCATCACAAAGAATCGTATACCTGAGAAATTGAATGAGTTCAGTGTGGCCTTGGAGACGGTGTTTGGGGCTGCGCCTAGCAAGGTCTTGGAAAGAATAGTAGTCAAGGAGCTTTACTCCAAGTTGGGACTCACCTACATAGAAAGACCCGACTGGAGACTCAATGACTATGTGACCGAAGCAAAATCCAGAACGACCTTGTTCAACGACGCGGCAGTAGCTGTCTGATCGACTGCTCTCGCCAGACGCAGATACAGGTTATCCGTTTCTCTCACGTGAACTCACGGTCGGCTGACGCGCACAGGTTGTACCGGTAATACAGTAACAAGGACAGGGTTTCCGTTCGTCCCAACAGAAACCACTAGTCCTGTGAGCCCGATGTGCATGTGCGTATCGTGCCATTCTTGGTTGGAAGCGATCAAGAAGCGTATTGTGTTGTTCCCCGTTGATCTCAAATCGCGCGCAGCCTGATACAGAGAAGTGACGCGCAAATCGTAAATGGTGAATCACACTAGCGAACAGTGAGGTCACATTGCCGCATGGACAGAATCGTTGTCCAGTCCCAAGAGAACGGACCTTACTTGGTTGTGGTTGAGGGCAAGCCGCTGGCATCTCTTTGTAGATGTGGCCTGTCACGCACAAAGCCGTTTTGCGATCGAACCCATGAGAGAGTCGAACGTGCTGTTCCAAGCGCGCCTCTCGTGAAATCGGAACCCCCAGTCTCTCTTGGAGCGATCTCTCCCGAAGGATCGGACCAGACGTACGCTGAGATGGCCGAAATGGGGGAAGCATGCATACGCTTTCGGTCTGAGCGTCTATCGCTGGGCAGGCAGATGAATGGTCAAATCACCATGAGCGAGGGCACGGCCCTCAGCGAGGCGTGTAACAGTTTCGGCGACGGCATAGGTCCGTACAAGGAGTACTACTGCTACAAGATTCACGCGCCACACCGAGGCATACACTGCTACATAAGCATCCCAGTTGGCCCCAGCGTCAACGAGATCAGAAAATACGCGTGGCTTGCAAGACAGTGGATGCAGGAAGCCAGATTCATCCGAGTCAAGAGTTCCTCAGGCGATCTCATGGACTACTCTCTGAAATCATTTCAGAGACTCCTGCGAGGCGAGAAGCCAGATTTCAGGGTATCCCACCACATAACGTACAAGGGTCCATACTACACCCCCAATTGGGGAACGCATGATCTGACTGTTACGAGGGAGCTGATACCCGGCTCCCTTGGCTTAGGCGTAATACGAAGGACGGCATGTGCTCACGAAAGCCCGCAATTCGGCGAATACTGCTACAGTTGGAGAGACGGTTCCCCTGGCCTGAGGGTGGTAAGGTATTCGCTTCAGGAGGAATGAAGCAAAACTGCCGACGTAGCCAGCAAGCGGGCTCCGAGCCTTGTGCGTCCTTTCACGATGAAGCCAGTATTGTCATCAGTAGAAGGTTGTGCAGAATTCGACTGCAAGTCTAGTAAACGATTCCACTAGCTTATTATCTCCACCAAATCCGCCCATTGGTGATAGGAGGGGCTCAGGATGGAATGTCCCAACTGTGGCGATCTCCTGCGCGAAGGAGCTCGCTATTGTTCGAAATGCGGGACGCGAGTCCGGGAGAGACAAGCGCCACAACCTGCTGAGATACAGGGGCCCGCCACCTTGGCGCGGGAGATTGGCCCCTCCGCGGATCGTCTAGAGAATGCCAGGGTTGGCTATCAAGCAGCTCTCACAATGTGGATTGCGAAAACCCGCATGACATGGTCTAGGTTCAACGTGATGGTTGTTGCCAACAGTCTTATCCTAGGCGCAATCAGCTTGACAATCGGCAACAATCACCCACTGTCTGCTCCCTTCACGCGCGCTCTATGTCTCGTAGGACTTGCAGTTTCATTTGCGTGGTTAGCCGCGCAGCGACGCGCTTGCCAGCACAGTAGTTATCTTCTGTCTTCCGTTCGTGAACTTGAGAGTTTCTTGGCTGACCCGGTCGTCTTAGTCTCACGTGCAGCGACATTCTCCGAAGGAAACGAAGTCACCCTTACGATCGACGGTGAGAAGAGGAAACTTCGGATGAGCTGGTTGGCCAGAACTGGGCTGGCCAAAACTGAATCGTTCTCCTACTTCGTAATCGCGATGCTAGTGGTGCTCTACCTCGCCTTCTTGTTCCTATTGTTCCGTGCGTGAAGGGTTCGGCGCGCGCACACGCGCAAATCAATCAAACAACGACCGAACGCGTTAGAGGAAGAATCCCTCGAAAGGAACGCAAGCACTTAGACGCTCAGTGTAGGATCTGACGGGCTGAAATACTCAAAGCGTACTGAACTGCACCTTTGAGTACCATGACCATTCGCCTGGAACAGTGGATCTTGCTTGATCGTCGACGGTCAGGTCTGTCGCGACGAGAAGGCTCTGACAATCGTCCTGACTCACGAGAGGATCTTGTAGACGATGTCTCCTTTTCTGACCTTGTCTGTGACTTTGAGTCCGATTGATTGTCCGGGGCCTGCGGTCTGGACGTTCGCGTGCTCGATTTGCATGCTCTCAACTTTCTGCCGGAAATCTGTGGTGGCGCCCTTCACTCGTACCGTGTCGCCGACCGCTAGCTTTCCAGTCAAATCCACGACCGCAACGCTGATCTTGCTGTAGTAGTTGCCTATGGCTCCAATTTGCTCCAGCTTTTCCTCAGCCATCAACCGAAACACACTCTACCTAGCGGTTGCATGTACGTTGCCCAAAAAACCATCGTTGCGGATGGGAGACAGCGCATGTCGCATCATTGGGGCTACGTAGGGGTACTCTGCTCGGCCATCCTTTTTGGCGTCTCCACGACCGTCAACAAGATGCTGCTACAGTCCGTGTCCCCCCTGATGATCGCGTCCGTCACGTACATCGTGGCAGGCCTCTTCCTAGGAACCATGAACTTCCTCCCCGGAAAGGCAAACCTCGCGTCCTCGCTCAAGCTACCCAGCAGCCGAACATCCGACCCCACATGGAGGGACGGCATCCTGCTCGTGCTGACGGCACTGATCGGTGGAGTCTTCGGACCCGCCCTGAATCTGCTAGGCCTGAACAATACGACCGCGGTTTCCACTGCACTGCTCGCGAACACGGAGACACTATTCACGATCGCGATTGCATTCATCTTCCTTGGTGAGCGCGGCAGGCTGAAAGACTATGCGGCGATGGGGTTGCTCATTGCCGGCGCGGTGATACTGACAGCGAACCTGAATTTCCAGCAACTGCAGACGGCCGGCACGTTCCTCGGCAACGTGCTCGTTGTGCTCAGCGCTTTCTGTTGGGGAATTGACAATATCCTCTGCCGCGTCCTCTCGGTCAAGAGGAGTCTCCTCCAAGTCGGATCGCTGAAAGGAATCATCGGCGGCGGCATACTATTCGCGTTCGCATCACTCTACGGTGTGCGACTGAGCCCGACCGCATTCGCGATCACGTGGCTGGTGATCTTGGGAGTCTTCAGTGTGGGACTCTCTCTGCTGCTCTTCCTCTTCTCACTTCAACAGATCGGGGCCATGAGAACGGGCGTAATATTCTCGATGGCGTCGCTTTTTGGAGCCGTCACCGCCTTCTTCGTGCTCAGCGAGCCAATTAGCCTTGTGCAGATCCTCGCGGGTTGTCTGATGCTCCTCGCCATCTACGCACTATCAATCCCGAAGAAAGCGACCACGAATCCTAGATAGGACAGGTCAGCGAACCGGGCGATCCTACCTCTTTCTTGCGACCGCTTCAGCGATTATGAAGATCCCGATCAGGATGATGATCAGCGGAACTATGTCCACCTTCAAGCCGTAGTACCGTGCGAGTCCTATCAGTAATGCGAGGATGCCTAAGCCAAAGCTGAACTTGCTCATCTTGGCGCCCATTCCTGCTCTCGCGAGGTTCAGGCCCACTAGTATCAGGCCGACACCAATTGCGATCATTGTGCCAGTGTCTACGTGATAGGTTTCGCCATACATCCATGCGCCCCCCACGAGAATGAAGAATAGTCCCCATGCAAGGGTTGTCAACGTTCGACCGCTTGTGGTCATTCCTCCCCACCTGCGTGTTTGCGTCTACCGTAACGTTCGATTATAAGGATTGAGACCGTATTAGGGTCGTAACGAGATTCAAAGCGACCACGACGGAATAAGAGCCTGCAGGAGACAGATGCTTGGCTACGGTGGAGGAGCTCATCGAGAAGATCCTAGCCCAGCGCAAAGACCTGGCACGCGAGCAGCTTCAGAGCCTAATCGAGGATAAGAAACGTGACTTTGATGGCCTGCTCTCAGACCAAGGAGCCGCCAGACTCGTAGCTGAGGAGCTCCTCGTTCAAACCGAGCCGACCACAATTCCGAGCATGAGGATTCGCGACTTAGTGGCCGGGTTGAATGACGCGACTTTGGGAGGGAAGGTCGTCTCCATCGAGCAACCTAGAGATTTTGTTCGACAGGACGGCTCAACAGGCCGCGTTGTGAACATCACTCTCGAAGACGAAACGGGAAGCGTCAGATGCGCCATCTGGGACAACAAGACTGAAGAGATCGCCAAGTATGGTGACATAACCGGAAAACCCATCACAATCAGACACGGCTACACACGCGCTGGACTAACAGGCGAACCGGAACTCAACGCAGGCGAAAGAAGCGAGATCGCGATAACTAGTCAGTCTGAAACGCCGAGCCCTGTTCCGATCACGACGATAGGCGAAATACGCGAACCCGTCCTCGAACTCAATCTGCTCGGCATAATTCATTCCCAACCACGAATCTACGAATTCAACAGAAACGGACAGAAGGGAACAGTGCTGAGAACCACGCTCACAGATAATACCGGCTCGATCCCCTTGGTTGCGTGGAATGAAAGGGCCGAGGAGCTTAGGAACGTCAAGAAGAGCGACATCCTGAAAATTCAAGGCGGCAGATTACGCCGAGACAACTTCGGACGCCTTGAGGTACACTTGGACAACATGGCGAAAGTGGTTGTTCTCGGGGAGGCGCCTGAGGGCTTTGCGATTCCAGAAGTCAAGATTCACAAGATCTCTGAATTGAAGCCGGACTTGCCAACCGCAAGTGTTGTGGCACGGATCGTCGGAACGAGCGACACACAGCAAGTGCGGAGAAAAACCGGCGACTCGGTCGATGTTTCACGTCTGCTTGTTGGCGACGAGACCGGAATAGTTTCCGTCTCATTATGGGATGACAAGGCCCCGTTGTCGTCCACGCTCAAAGTGGGAGACATCATTCAAATCGAAGATGCGAGGCCGACCTTGCAGCTCGGCCAAGTCTCGATAAGCGCGGGAAGAACCGCCTCTGTTCAGAAATTGAAGGACAAGAGCGCGACAGTTGAGGTCAAGATCAACAAGATAGCCGAAACCGGACCGCAGTCCGGACTAGTCGCAATAGAAGGAGAAATCGTTGCGGACCCTGAACTGAGGGACGTCACAACAGGGAAAGGCGAGAACATCCAAGTGACGTCGACTCGAATCCGCGACGACACAGGCGAAACACGGGTCTCGTTCTGGAGATCGCACGCCGCTGAAGCCAGCAAACTTCAGAAGGGCTCAAGGATTCGCATCTACGGTCTCGTGCCGAAACCAGGCTTAGCGGGAGACACCGAATTCAACACCGTACAAGCGTCGAAGCTTGAAATGCTGGCCCGCGTAGAGCCTGCGAGCCCCCCTCCGGACGAGTTCCGGCAGTTCCTCACCCTAAAGGAGAATGAACAGGTTTGGGTTAGAGCGATCGTGCTTGATGCCGGAGAGGACGCTGCTCTAGCTTCGGTGTGCAGTCAATGCGGGCAACCGGTTGCCCCAGTGAATGACCACTTCGTTTGTGCCACTCACGGTCCGCAGGCTGAGCCGACTTGGCTGCTTACGACTCGTATGCGGCTTGATGATGGGACCGACACGATCGTTGCAAACGTTCGAACCAAGGAGCCACACGCCCTCATCGGAAAAAGCGTGAACTGGGCTCAGAAAGAGATATTAGCGAAAAGGACGAGTACGGTAGCCTTACCCATCGACGTAACCGGGAAGCTTGCTGGAATGAGGATGGAAGCTTTTGGCGTCACGAGACGCGATCCTCAGACGGGAAAGCTTGTGCTTGACACCGACAAAATGATTCTACGTGAATAGAGAGTCGGACACTGAATGAATACTCTGAACCACATTTTCTGACTCTACAAGAAATGAACTGTTGTGAGTTGACGTATTCTTGATGGCGATGAAGATCGGTCAAGACATCTTCGACTACATCAACACCGTGAGAAACCCAAACAACAAACAAACGATGAAACGTCGAGTCCAAGAGTATCAACCGAAACCAGACATAGTTGAGAAGTTCTCCACGATCGATTCACGATACTTCGTGGTGGTCTTCTCAGCTGAGTGGAACGGTGAATGCAGAGCGCAGATACCGAGCCTAGCGAAACTCCTCATCGAGGCAAAGAACAGCAACGTGTCAGTGAAAGTCGTTGATTTTGACCAGAACCGAGATATCGCGGAAGAGATGCATGTTTTGCGAATTCCGGCAATAGTGGTTCATGACAGGTCTTGGAGAGAGGTTGGGCGTTTCGTTGAGAAGCCTCAGCATGGAGCAACTCTAGAAGAGGAGCTGTGGGATATCCTCAGCAAGCCCGGGAACGCAAAGTAGCAGACACCATCGCGCTTCCGCACGCGGAATCTCTGACAAACCCTTTCGAACGATCCTTCAGGATGCACTCTTCCACTATCTCGACTTCTGATGACTTCCAAGGCGTGCTAAGAGTCTGCCTAACCTACCGGTGAAGGGAACAATCCTCGGAACCCGGCTCGCATACTCCTCATAACCGTCACTAAAGATCGCTCTAAGTTCCCTCTCCTCGAATCGTGTGACCACAAGACTGAACCACAACAGGAGAAGCAAAGCTGAGATCAACAGAAAACTATAGTCAAGCAACAGCCACCAGCCGAGAAGCAGCAGAACAACATCAGAGTACAATGGATGCCTAACGTACTTGTACGGACCTTTCACTACTAGAGGCTCCGTCCTAGACGCTCGCTCCTCTAGATGCATTCGCCGGCTTCCGGCCTTCGAGAAGGTCACGTACGTCGAGATGAGAATGTCCATCGGTCTCCTGTATCTGAAGAGCCATCCAAGAAAAACAAAACCTGACAACAGTAACAATAGACCGACGAAACGCACCGGAAGCGAAAATCCGAACTGCTCGGGTATTCGAAACCAAATCGTCACCAAGTACGCCAACGCGAAGAACACTCCAAGAACCGTGAGGACGACAAACGGAACCACGATGATGGCTCTGTGCAACATTCGCGGACACATGTGACTAGGTGGCACACGCACGGAATAGGTTGTCGGCCTCCAGCAAACGGTCCTCGTAGTACCAAACTTCACGGCTCCCCCAACCAGCTCGGATTTCTCCTGCTAGTGTGCTTACCTTACACACTAAAATCACGGTCATGCGAATCGAAGACCTTTTTTTCTCGTCTTACATACGGAGTCCTAGCAATATCGCAACTCCTAATCCTATTATCACGAGATTGCCGATCGCGAATGTCACTACTTGCACATTCGCGGGAAGACGCTTGTGTGCTATGCCGCTGATTGATGCTAGGAGACTCTGCCAAGACAAGGACGCAAGGAATGCTCCGGAGACGAACAGGACCGCGTTTGCTGAAGATTGGGGAGAGTTAGCTCCCATTCCTAGAATTAGAGTTGTGAAGTATGTTACAGTAACGGGGTTGAGAAGAGTAAGTCCGAGAACCATTCCATAGGTTCGTGGACAATTCGTAGCTTCAGGCCGAGGCGTGTGGGTACGGTCTGAGAGATTCCTTCCATGATACAGCAACCATGCGCCCATCGCAATGAGTCCCAATGCGCTTCCAACACGCAGGATAAATGCGAAGGGCGCGAGAACTGACACCAGAAACGAGCCTGCGAGGGCCGCGATTGTTGCGTAGATGAGGTCTGCTGTTGCAGCACCAGCCCCTGCGCTCAAGGCAATCCGGAATCCGCGACGGAGACCCAATTCGAGGATTAGAATGGAAATTGGACCAACTGGGATCGCGATACCGTATCCTGCGATTATGCCGCTCAGAAAGGCGTTGGGAGTCAAGCCGACCACTAATCGTTCTCAGGGATAATAATGGTTCCAGCCTGTAATTGCGCGTATTTCCCTCTGAGTGCTACTGGTGTTGCGCGCGCACAAGGACGCTTGAACGACGCTTCTTTTTCTCCTCTTTCGCTGAGAGGAGCCAAGGCTGATATGCCTCGTACGTGAGCTCGTTATAGGAAGCGATGGAATGACAGATCAACTCGTGCGATTGGACGTATCTGATGCCATAGCCACAATCACGCTCAATCGGCCTGAAGTGCTCAACGCTCTAAACCTCGCCATGATTGAGGCATTGGTTCGAGTGATCCAAGCATGCAAAGACGATGACAACGTTAGGGCTCTGATTATCACGGGGGCGGGTCGAGGCTTCTGTGCTGGAGGAGACATGAAGGCAGCTTGGGAGCATATCCAGGCGGGAGGAGAAGCGCGCCACTTCTTCCGGGACCTGACAGTGCCCCTCCATCGCGCGATCTCCGATATTCGACTGATAGAGAAGCCGGTCGTGGCAGCGATCAACGGTTCCATCGGAGGTGCCGGGATGAGCTTGGCAGCGGCCTGCGACATTCGTCTTGCCGCCGACAGCGCCAAGTTCAAGCAAGCGTATACCTCGATTGGCTTGGTCCCGGACGCGGGATGGACTCTCATCGTGCCTCAGATTATCGGGGTAGCGAAAGCGATGGAACTCCTATTGGTTGACCCGGTATTAGATGCAAGGCAAGCATTGTCCCTGAGGTTTGTCCACGAGGTTGTCCCAGACGACAAGTTGCAGGAACGGACGCGAGAACTGGTAACGCAACTCGCTGAGGGACCGACGACCGCTTTTGGCGGCGCTAAGGCACTTGTCAATGCAGCTCTATTTCCTATGTTGGAAACACAATTGGAAAGAGAGCGACAGCGACTCATGGCACAAGGAGGCACGAAAGACTTCCTGGAGCGACTGTCCGCGTTTCTCCAGAGAAAGGAAAAATCGCTTCCCAAGCGATCATGATCCGGCTAGCGCGACCTTGTGGTTGTTAGGTATTCCTCCACTAATCCGTCGTGTGTCGCCGTTCGTTCATTGAATCTCAGTGTTTGCGTGCGAAGAGACCTGATTGTGAACGAGGCTCTCGCTGGTAGCCTGAATCACGCGTCGCGTTATTCTTGAACGAACGCCTCACACGAGATTTGCGCCCAGTTTGGTGTAGAATGGGAAGTCAAGTGTTGCCTATTTCTTTCTTGAATGTGTCGGCTAGTTTTCTTCCCCAGTCGTCTATGGGTTTGAGTCTTCCGTCGAAGAACCTGAGTACTGGGGGTTCGGAGACGAATTTCAGGCCTTTGACTAGGTCTCGGTGCTTGTACAGCCAGTTTATCCTATCAATCGCGTATTCGATGTGTGATATGGTGTAGACCCTTCTTGGGAGCGCGATTCTCGTCAGTTCTACGTCGGCGAGTACTTCCTTGCCTTCTCTATCCCTGTCCATGGAGACGGTTCCTCTTTCCATGCTTCTGATGCCTGAGGCAATGTATAGTGCGGCTGAGAGTGCGCCGGCGGGGTACTGGTTCTGATGAACGTGAGGTAGGAATTTCATCGCGTCTAGGTGGCAGGCCAATCCGCCTGGCGGTGTGACGACTGGAATCCCGGTTTCGAGAAGCCTGTTGACGAAGTACTTGATCTGTTCAACCGAGGAGCCTGCTACTGTGGGGTCAACCATTTCTCTGACTCCTGCAACCATGGCTCCGATTTCCCTCATCGACATGCCGCCGTACGTGTAGAAGCCCTCGTACACCGGCAGCCACGGTCTGATCTTATCGAACAGTTGCTTGTTGTTTGTGGCTATGAAGCCACCTCTGACGCACGTGTTCTTCCTTCCGCTCATGTAGTACAAGTCGGGTATGCTGCAGATCTCTCGGACTATTTCGGCTACGGTCTTGTTTTCGTATCCTTTCTCTCTCTGCTTGATGAGGTAAGCGTTCTCGCAGATCAGGCTTCCATCCACAACGAGAGTGAGCCCATGCTCGTCGCAGATCCTTCTTATTTCCCGTAGGTTGGCCATGGAGAATGGTTGTCCGCCGATCAGGTTGGTTGTCGCTTCCATTCTAACGAAGGAAATCTTGTCCTTACCATACTTCTTGACCGTGTTCTTGAGTTTCTGCGGATCCATGTTGCCTTTGAACGGGTTGGTGCTCTCTGTCTTCAGCGCGTCATCGTAGTAGATCTCTAAGCATAGGGCGCCTGGGAGTTCGATGTGAGCTCTGGTCGTTGTGAAATGATAGTTTGTTGGAACGACGTCACCCGACTTGATGAACACCTTTGCTATTAGGTGCTCTGCGGCTCTGCCTTGGTGAGTGTTCATCACATACTTGTAGCCGAGAACGTCTTCCACCGCCTCAGCGAATTCATAGAATGTCATACTGCCGGCGTAAGCGTCGTCGGCCCTCATCATTCCGGCGAACTGATTGTCGCTCATCGCATTGACGCCGCTGTCCGTCAGCATGTCCAGAAAGATGTCCTTGGTTTTGAGGAGGAAAGTGTTGTACCCTGCCTCAGCCATGGCCCTGAGCCGATCCTCGACGGGTACCAGCCAAATCTTCTGCACCATTCGTGTCTTGTGCATCTCAACAGGTATCTCTTTGCCTGAAGACAGTCTTATCGACATCACCGGCACCAGAAATGGCCGTGCCTTCGAACGAATATAACCTCTATTGCGAGTTGACTGGACAAATGTTCGACCGACCGCAGCAAGACATAAATCTCGTCCAACCCAGCGCCCTAAAGCATGACAGATTCTGGACAGTCGGAGATCGATGACCTAGACCGAAGGATACTTTCCATCCTGTGCGAGGATTCTCGAGTCTCTTGTCGGAAGATAGCTCAACGATGCAAAGTCTCAGTAGGAACGGTCCTCGCTCGAATCAAACGTCTGGAACAGGCCGGGGTCATAAGAGGATACACGGCCCTTCTGGACCACGAAAAGCTTGGCTATCAATTGACGGCTATCGCAGAGATCACGGTGACCAAAGGCAAATTCTTGGAGATGGAACAAGCCGCTAGGAAGCATCCGAACGTCTGCGTAGCCTACGATATCACCGGGCTGACAGATGTCTTCGTTATTGCGAAGTTCCGAACCCGAGAGGAGCTTGGCAAATTCACTAAAACCATGTTGGCGATGCCGTTCATTGACCGGATGAACACACATCTCGTCCTGACCACGATAAAAGAGAACTTTCGGCTACTCTGAACTCCTAGACAGTCATTTTGCGGCGAGCCCGGTTGGATGGAGTTTCACGTTGATTGCGAGAGGGTATGTGTGAGCGAGTACTACTCGCACAAGCTCTCTGCTGCGCGACTCAAACAATTTCATTCAGCAAGTGCCTGCCTAGGTAGGACAGTGCGCAGACAAATCAGTTCAGAAGCGGCGCAGCAAGAAACCCCTTCACAAGTCATATGGCCACTACTCCGAGTCTGCCAATTTGTTCAGACGTTGATTCAGTCCGTCAAATTGAAAGCAATACAACGCTTAATGACTAGTCCGCTGTTTTGTGGCACCAACTGCCTGAACGAGCGGCGAAAACGCTAGGAGCTGAGACGGGTTTGGATGTTGGTGGAAATACAGTTCTCATCACTGGAGGCGCAACTGGCATAGGGTTTGCGTTGGCTGAGAAGTTTGTCAATGCGGGAAGTGTGGTAATTGTGTGCGGCCGACGTAAGAGCAAGCTTCGAGTCGCAAAACACAAGCTACCACCCCTTCACGTCAGACAGTGTGATGTTTCCGTAGAATCCGAGAGGAGAAGCCTACTCCGTTGGACTACAACGCGTTTTCCCAACCTGAACGTATTGATCAATAACGCTGGAATCCAGCGGCAGATGGACTTCACATCTCCGACAGTGACCAGGCGTCTATCGTCCAAAGACGATGAGGTGACCATAAACCTCGCCGCACCGATACGCCTCTGCGCACTCTTCACACCAGTACTCTTGAAGAGAAAGAAGACAGCCATCGTGAACATCTCGTCAGGGCTAGCGTTTGTGCCGATCGCAATGATGCCAGTCTACTGCGCAACCAAAGCCGCCATTCATTCCTTCACCATCTCACTACGCCATCAACTCCGGAACACATCCGTCCGAGTGTTTGAGGCGGTGCCGCCGACCACCGACACCGAACTTGACAAAAACTTCGCAGGCGAGCAGGAGCAAGCATATCGAGGAATAAGCCCACAGGAGGTTGCCGCACAAATCATAGAGGGCATGAAGGTAGACAAGGAAGAGATAATCGTCGGCCAAGCGCAGGGACTATATCAAGCGGCGCTGCAAGATCCCGCAGCCATATTCAGGCAGCTGAACGACTAGCCCCCGACGCTCGTGCCACGCTGCTTCCCTTGCCAAGCTGAGGGAAGTGGTCAAACTGTCGCTTGCGATGCGCAAAGCTTGAGGCGTGATACTCGGAAACTGACGGATTGCAATCAGTGTTTACGTCAGTTTCTTTCCTAAGTTCATCGCAAGTAACAAACAGAATCTCGACCAATATTAGAGTAAACGATCGTTCTTCCCATTTCTGGCCCTTATTTCGTGTGATTGGCTCTTATGACGGGAGTTTTCTGTGCACATGCACGAGGAATAATAATCGAAGAAGGTTCGAATCATGACGCTCGCACCATGAGACCCACACACAATCTAGACAGAGCCATAGAGACGTGACCTCTTCAGGATCCTGTGATAGGTCGTGTTCATGATAGTTCCGAGTAGGCCAAGCACTAGGGTTACGAACCTGAGGCCGGTTTCAACAATCAGCAAACTTGCTGTTTCTTCAATGCGGCACCTCTTTCCCGGCAGGCGGCACCTCTTTGAGTCGGAGCAAACGCGGCCACATTCCAGCGCGACAAGTGACAAGGATGTTACACGTGCTCTGCAACAACGGCGTCCGCGTCGCTCACATCTACATTGCAGTTTCCGCTTCATCACTCAGATGATCTGATGGTCGGTTCGGTTCAAGCAAATCTCAATCCGACATATTCTCTTTGGCACGGATTTCCGTGCAGGATTTTGATTGCTTTTCTGTGCGAAGGAGAAGGACAATAATACATATGAAGCTATGATCTACTCTGCCATTCAATCTGGTGAATGATGCATGAAAGAATGGCAATGCGTCCTAGTCAGCAATCACAAGGATGTCGGAAAGACGATTGAAGAATACGAGAAGAATGACTGGCGCCTTCACACCTACGCGTGCGCTGGAAACGCTGCACTCGCCTTAGGCACCAACCATTACCTGCTCTTCGAAAAGGGAAACAACTAGTAGGGACACGAGGTCCAATCTGCGACAGCTGCACCAGCTCACGACACGCACAAGGATCAACCGAGGCCCAATTATCTAGGGGAGGATTCCCCTAACACCCATCTTTGCCACACCACCGACTCGCCACGCTCGCAAAAGTCGGGAATCGCTTATCCAACAACTGCACATTCAAGACCATCTTCTTCTTACCATGATCAACAAGTTCTCAATCTTCTTGTCATCAATGTCCTTCAACGAGTGAATCTTGACATGTCTCACCGTCTTTCCACTACCTTCAAGAAGTCCCTTCTCTTTCTGTGACAGCCCCTTCAAACAGAATCCCAGATTGACGTGATCCTTCAGCGCGACAACATAGAGCTTCCCCTCATACCATGGTACACCCATCTTCATCTCTTCCTTCACGTCAGGAAAGGTCCTCTGGATGATCTTGCGCAATCTCTCAACGATTTCCTTCTGCGGAGAGCTCTGCTTTTCTATGTACTGTTCAACTTGAGTATCCATCTTCTTGATCTCCGTTGATATGGTGAAATCTCTTGTCGTATATCTAGAATGTCTTGCATTCAGTTGTGTTCTATCGGGGTCATGTGGACGCTGTCCCTTGTGGACATCTGGTCCGCAGACGAGCGAGCTCATGTGATGCTTTGAGCTCGCCCGCCATCCTACCCCTTTCTCATCGCATCATACAAGACCCGGTGCTCATAGAAGAATACGCCTACATTTTGTAGAATACTTCGTATGGATACGGTGACTGGATTCCAGTGAGCAGGGTGACGGCACGTTCTTGCTGCATCTCGCATAGTATGCTGTCGTTGAGAAAGTTGCCGTCGATTCACTATCACCACGAGTTGCCGTTTGGGAACCTCGTGCCGTGTGATAGTCCTCATTGGGACCTTCCCAACCGCAAGCGCATGAAGCGTGGTGTTCACGTTTATGACCCGACTTGAACGGCTATCACCAATCGAGATCTCTCGCCTACTCGAAATGGACAGGCTAACCTTGCGACCTAACGGCATCAGGATGACGGAAGAGGAGCTGGTCGCATTAGCCAACCAGTTCCGGAAAGACACCAAGCTATACTTGAGTCTCATAGGGCTAGAAGTTATACGTCGTCGGAGCCCCTGACGCAGGCGTCGAGATTTGAACTCGTGACTTTGTGCGTGCTTTCCTACAGAGATTTAACGAACATGTCTTGGTGTGACTGAGAAGACCGATGAGTAGTGCAGGAGGAAAGGCGACCAAGCGCACACGTCTCGGGAAGATAACAGCTTCGATTGCTCGCGGTACGCTCAGATCAGCACAGTTCGCCATCGCGTCAGGCTTGAAGTATCACGTTATCGATGCCGAATGGAAGATGAACTACCTTCTCGACGATGAAGTTGCCGATCTCTTGCGGGTTTCAGAAGAGAAGGTCACCACTATCTTGACCTATTCGACACGTCACTCGTATTGTGAGAGAAACATTCGGCAGGCAATAATGGGCGCGTCGGGCTTCGAGAAGTTTGGCTTGTGTCTTGTCGCAGGGAACGCCGCATTCTTGGACGCTGACGAACGGAGACGTCCTCTGGCCAGAACCATTCGCGAGGCCGTGAAGCTAGTTAGAAAGAAGTGGGAACGCGGTGAGGTCTGGGTCGGCACGGAGGGAGTCCCACGCCTTGCAACGGAACTCGCAGGTGAGTATGATTTGACGCCGTTCCTGCTGTTCGACAAGAACCTAGAATCTATCATTCACACCCTACAAGATCATGGCATCAGAAGGTTCGCGGTATACGTTCCATTCTATGTATCGCCTAACCGCAGAAGAGTTCTACGTGATGTCATCTATCGCCTTTCGGGCTACATGCTTCGTAGGAAATGGGTCAGCGAAGAATCCAAACGACTGAACTACGATCTGTCGCTGCCCATGCTAAGAGGCCTAGTGCAGGAGAAGAGACCTCTTTCAAAGAAACTATTGAAGAGTCCACTTGGCGGGCTCTTGACTGAAGCCGCAGGTTCGCTGTCGGTCTTCGGAGATGCGCAGACCGTCACAGAACGATTGCGAGGAATCGTAGGGCTGGGACCTGCGATCGTAGTTGGCTTGCCAATCAAGGAGAGCGAAGATCAGATCTCCGCTTTCGGCAGATGCTTGAATGCCGCGAGAAGTTGAACGGGGAATTCGCAGTCTTCGTTGTGTGCGTGTGGATCCCTTGGTGCGCGCACAGACACAAAACAGGGATGAAAGACCAATTGCTTACATTGAAACGATCCATTGGACGTGAGTTGAGAAGGAGAATCCTTCGCTTCGCCAAGTCATGCCCAGGAACTAATCACGGCCACTGCAGTTGCGGTCTAGCATTTGAACGAGAGCACTGTTCCAACATGACAGTCATGGACCTTTCCGGAGCCAAGTTCATTCCTCAACTGGCCTATTGCCCGATCACTTGTGCAATGATTCAGGTAGAGATCTGGAGTGCCATACTTGCTTTCAAGTACTTCTCCAACACGACTGATCTCTTCATTCGAGAAGTTCTCCATGTGGGTGCCGCCGATAATCGCTTTGATATTGTCATCAAACAGCTCCGTAGCCTTTGCGCATGTGTTCAGCACCCCAGCATGGCAACAACCCATCACTATGACTAGGCCGTCCCGTGTTTGGAGGATCAGAGACAGATCGTCAATTACTCGATCCCAAACCCATCGACCGTTCGATTTGTGAAATCCTCTCTTCTCCATTGCCTCCAGTTCTGGCCTATTTGGAATCTCTCCGGTTGTGGATATTTCTCCTGTGATCTGAACCGGTTCTTTTGCCAAGCGAAGGGCCATCTTGCCTGCAACGCCGTTGCTTAGTCTCGGTATACCGAAGGGAAAATGGAATAGCAGACGTTTCACGGATTTCGGTTCCCAAGCGTCCGGGTGACTGAAGACAACAATTGGGGCGGAAACGGTTCGAGCTTTGAGAAGGCTTGGAAGGGCACCCGTATGGTCACGGTGGCCATGCGAGAATACTAATTTGTCTATCTCGTCGGCGTTGATTCCTAAGCTCGCGAGATTTTGAGAGAGGATTTCTCCTTTCCATCCGACATCGAAAAGAATGTGCTCCTCACCTGCGACGATGTGGAAAGACTGGCCGTGACCATTCTTGAAGCCCCTATTGGGCAAAGCAATGTCGTTGTAGACGTTGGTAATTTCAATGTCCATTCTCATGACCCTACAGGCGCATCCGGAGCTGCTCTGACCCTACTAGTTATGATTTTCCTAATGCTCATGATTTCATCCATCCCTGAACATCCATCAAGATCAATTCGCATTTGCGAATCATTCGTCGTCCGTCGCCGTTGTTGGGATTATTGTGCGTGCTACTAGTAGTACTGGTGCGAACATCCAGAATTGAACCGTCGGTTGAGTGTGTTGTGTGTGGGTCTCTTGGTGGGGGCGGCGTAGCCTGAACTCCTGAATTTACGTGTTGACCTATTGGTGCGTGCACACATGTGACGCCGGGTATCTCCATTCGATAAGTAGTGAGGGCGGAGGATTGAGACTCCGCCCCCGCTGGGCTCGTCTTTGAGACGTTACCCCGATTCATACGGGGCCTGTACGATCTCACGAGGGGCGCCGCACATGTGCATTTGTAACATACGCTGTTGCGAACAGTTTTCAGTCATGAAGCCAGTGCAATCGGCTCTGCATGAGTGCGCAATGAGACCAGTAACAGTTGAACAATCTGCTGTTACACGTCGCTGGAGTCACGTTCTAGAGCGGGATACCTGAGACCTCATAAAAAGGGATGCTCACGCTATTCTTGGGGCTCGTCGTTGAGACGAACAGCAGCAGCTGTGCTGCTTCTCTACTTCGCAGTCTGCACGCTTCTTACCGTATCAGCTATCGAGCCCACACTTGGTAACCTGCAAGCCTTCAAAACGAGAACTGCGGCCAAAGGCCCTCAGAGAGTTATCGTTGTCCTAGTCGAATTTCCTGACAAGAAACACTCGACGAGTGGAGAGACGATTGGTCAGATCGTTTTCGGGGATCTGAACGACTTCTATCGAGAAGTGTCCTATGGACTCATGTCAATAACGGGAGACATGACAAACAGATGGTATCAGACCCGTACTCCACTGAGCAAACTGGATCTTGAAGAATGGGCCTTCAACTCGAAGGACATGAAAACGTTCGAAAGAGAAGCCATCGAAGCGGCAGGTCAGGATCTGGACTATCGCGAATACGACTTTGTGATCTTGGTAGCTGCTGGACGTGTGTGGCCTCACGCAACGTGCAATTTTAACGTCTCCACGAAGGATGGCGCTGGACCGCTTAGGGGAATAGTAGTGAATGAGGATTCCCCATTGGGCACGTACGCGCACGAACTCGGCCATGTACTTCCGAGCAACTTCGAACCAAGACACGGCTGCGGCCTTCCTGATCTCTACAGCTACGAAGCAAGCGAGAAGGGGCAGGATCCAAACATATTCGTCGGGCCATGGGACATCATGGCCACGAGCAACCCTCCAAAACATTTCAGTGCTTGGAGCAAGATGGAGTTCGGATGGATAACTCCTGAAACGCTTCAACTTGGAACAAAGATCGCGTCGCCGATCACGTTGCAGCCACTAGAGAGCGACTCAGGAACACGTGCACTTGTCCTGTCTATCTCGGATACAAAGTCCTACGTGATTGAAGTACGACGCCAGATCGGATATGATAGCAATCTGCCAAGTGAGGGCGTTCTAGTTTACTTGGTTGACTTGAGTAAGGGGGACGGGGATGGCGTGGTGCGAGTTGTTAACAGTCGCCCCGAGACCTTGACTCTAGACGATGCGTCCTACAAACAAGGCGCTTTTCTAGCAGATCCAACCAGTGATCTGTACCTGGCCGTGGCGTACGCCAACGGTGTCGGATACTTCACATTCTCGACGGGCGGCAATTCTCAACTCACGAGTGATACAAATAGTGTGAGGCTACTGTACGCCTTGCTCTTGTTACAAGACGAACGCGTTCTGTACATTCTGGGACACCTCTGGACTTGAGTGCCCGTCCGAGTTTGATGTCAGGTGCAGTTGTCGAACGTCTAGGAGCGGTGCGCATCAAGCGAACTACTACCAAGACGGGGAACCTCGTATGCTGACAGGAACATGAACTCCGCTTCTTCCACTGCGACTTCTGCGATGCTGTCACAGATGTTGTGACAGACACATCTTTGTAGGTTTGGTTGGGCTATTCCGCTTCGGGCAGTCGAAAGCCAAGACTGTTGGCCGAGGTCTGCGACACACACGGATAGGCCAGATGTCCACGGGGAACCTGGTGCATTAATTTGCGCTCCAGGCGTCTCAGAGGCATCACCCTGTCTGCGGATGAGCGCAATTATCGGCGGCACGCGCCAAGGCTGCCCAACTAGTCTTCTTCGATTCCTGCCGCCTGCTGGATCTCTTGGTCGCGGTGCCTTCCTCGGCGCGCACGCACTTAGAACTGCTCTTTCAATAGGACCTCAGAATGTGACGCCCGCACAGAACGCGTCACACACAAATCAATAGGTGAACGAGGCAAGTCTAATTATACTTCTGAATCATTTTCAGAATAACGAGAGTGAAACCATGACCTTGCGAATAGGATCAAAGGAGATTGCTCCCAACGTCTTCTGGGTAGGAGCGAAGCACCACAACCGAAGACTATTCGACGGATTGATACCGCTCCCGCATGGTACCAGCTACAACGCCTATCTGATCGTAGGATCGAAGAAGACTGCACTGATCGACACCGTGAATCCGGGGTTCGAGAGGGAGCTCCTGGCCAAGATCTCAGAGCGCATCGACCCTGCCATGGTAGACTATGTCGTAATGAACCATGCCGAGCCAGACCACGCGAGCGCGGCTAAAGATGTGCTGGCGGTTGCGAAAAATGCGAAGCTCGTTGCTGGCGCCAAGGGCAGGGAGGCGGCGATGATGTACTTCGACATACCCACGGAGAGGATCATGGTCGTCGATGAGAGTTCTGAGATAGACCTCGGCGGCAAGACGTTGAAGTTCGTGGACGCGCCGTGGCTGCACTGGCCGGAGACGATATTCACCTACCTTGAAGAAGATAGGATACTCTTTCCCTGCGACTTCTTCGGATCGCATCTGGCCGTCGGCGAATTCTACGCGGACGACTATGGCAACGAGAACACGCTCGACATGGCAAAGCTGTACTTCGCGGAGATCATGATGCCGTTCAGGAATCCCGGCAAGACAGCGATCGAGAAAGTCAGGAAACTCGAGCCGAAGATGATCGCACCCTCGCACGGCATGATCTGGCGTGAACCGAAGGTCATCCTAGATGAGTACACCAAATGGACTGGCGAGAGGTTACAGAAGAAGGTCATGATAGTCTATGTCTCGATGTGGGGAAGCACCGAGAAGATGGTGCTGGCTCTGAGGGATGCGCTCGTGAACAGAGGCATCACCGTTCAACTGTTTGACCTACCGAACACGGAGATCGGCCACATCGCAAAGGAACTCGTTGATACGCCAGTGCTCGTCGTAGGCGCACCGACGGTGCTGGGAGGAGTCCACCCGGTCGCCGCTTATGCGGCCATGCTGGTCAAAGCGCTGAGAGCACCGACCAAGTATGCGGCTGTGCTCACTTCATATGGGTGGTCAGGCGGTGCCGTGAAGGCGCTGCAGGGCATCCTTGAAGGAACGAAGATCGAGGTGCTAGGCGTAGTCGAGGCCAAAGGTCCGCCGAAGAAAGCTGAGTTCGACAAGGTAGTCGAGCTCGTGGACAAGATAGACGAGAAGCTGAAGCAGCTCTAACTCAAGTCGCATATGGCGCATCATTCTCACAAGCAAAAGATGAACTGCCCACCGCAGAAGTAAACGCGCTTACAGAGCGATCGACTGAAAGTAACGAGCGCACACGCGAAGTCGAAATCATTAAAGGCTGTCTGACCTGAGACGCTATTGGGTCTCGCATGTGAACCTGTGGGTCTCGAGGAGCCTCATTCTTGCGCTCGTGCTGTTGGCAGCTGTGAATCTCGGCAACTTCGGTTGGGTCAATGCTGCATCATCGGCGCCTCCAGGGATCAAGGACGGAGCTTACATGTGGTACAAGTCCGTAGATTTCACACAGGCAAACAAGACGGACTACACGTACGTGGACTTCATGGAAGTCCACGAGCATACGGCCGAGATAGCGATGAGAACTGGATTGCTCAGTCTCAACGAGTCTGAGTGGAGCGGACATCCACCCTTGTACGGTGATCTTGATTTTGAAAGCGGGGACATCACTCTTGTCGGCGCAACGGGCCAGACGGTGTTGTCTTTTTGGGCAAGCCCCCGGAATGCCAACAATAATGCTGCATCTGGTTTTGCCCCGGATAACAAGGGCTATGCGTCGGTGGAGTGCTGGATGCACGAGTCCGAGACAAATGGAGAGCGCTCCTGGTACGATAAGGTCACTGGCGTGCTCGTAGAGACGAGCCTTCGGAGCGGCGATCAGATAGTGATCTTGTACGAAACGAACATACCAGTCGGCACAAGAGCAACCAACCAGTCGATCCTGTCGCTCCAAGCTCCGGCTGACACGATGACATACACGGCGGTTCTGATCGGATCGCTTGCCGCAGTCGTCTTGGTGGCTGCCGGCCTCGTCAGGCGCCGAAAGAAGACAACTCAACGATTATTGGTCAAACGGTGTCCTTCATGTGGATCCAAGAACAGAGATGATGCGGTTTTCTGCTCGAACTGCGGAAATTCGCTAGCTGCCCCAAGCGTGCCCGTCACGAAGCCAGAACCTCTCGTTAGCGCGACCCCCGTTGTGAGGCCGGAACCCACCGTCAGTCTGGCAACCCCCCTCAAAGAACCGGACAAGACAACGGCGTTTCCAAGCGAGACGCGAAACGTGTGCAGGACTTGCGGGCACGTAAACCCAGACTGGGTTAGAAACTACTGCGTAAGATGCGCCGCTAGACTGAAGACGGACTGAAGAGCAGTTCTTGGCCAGAGCGGCCTGAGCGAGCTCGGGCCCAAAGAAACATAGAGTGGACGTTCAAACTACGTCATTGCAGCAGCAGACCGTAGAACGAACCGTATCTATGACCTCGGCTGCATGAGAGCCCTCTGCGCCACGCTAAAGGAAGATCGAGAGTAGTCTCCTGACAGCGGGCAGACGCATGTTCTTGCGATATGCCCCCATGTTCAGGATCTCTTCGACTTCCATCTCTGCCGACGCCGCCCGACCTCTGGTAGGTCAAGGTCGTCGTATTCGCTCGTGTCTTCAAAGTCGCTCGAGTCCAGCTCTTCGTCCTCTATCTCGTCAGCGTATTCTGACATAGAACGAGTCACTCCCTGTCCTCCACCACCCTGACCAGCGAGTGGGTGAGTTCCGGAACATTGGCGTGTGTTTGAACTGCCGTGACGATCAGGTGGCAAGAGGATTGGGCCCGAACGGCTAGTCGTCTTCTTTCGCGGCGGTACCATCACGATCGCTCGATGCCGAGCAGATCTGACAGTGTAGAGACAAGTGGCACCGGTAGTGCTCTTTGTCAAATCGTACTGAGACCATTTGGCGAACTGTGCCCCAGTTTCAGTGCATACTAGGAGCATACGATACGATGACGAGCACAGTGGACAGGAATAGAATAGCAGCGCCTATTATCGCAAGAGAACAAACGTTTTCGCGCAGAAACTTGCCGCCGGATTGTCGAGACATAGCTCACGTGTGGTGCCTGAGAGAGTATATGGCTACATGCGTGTACTTTTCGTGCGAACACACTTTTCACCGTCTGTGTCGAGACTCGTGCTCAAGCCTCAGCGCCCATGCGAAAACCCTTCAACGTTTGCGGCAAACGTTTTGCGCTCGGGTCACACGCCAGCCGGACGACGCAGCCGAACTAACAGGAAGCGAGTAAATCTAGCCTCTCGTAGACTCAAGACGAGGACACGTTTAAGCCACGCTTGCCTCACATCCCAGATTCGTAGGGGCCTCCGTTGTCTGAGTCAACTGAACTAGGTTTTTGTTTGCCTGAAGGCGTCGGTCATCATACCGCTAGGCCTATCGGAAGTGACTGATGAGTGGAGGACTCGGAAGATCGGCTCACACACTCTGAGGAAGCACTGAAGGAACAGTACCCGACCTTAGAGGGCATCATCAACAGCGTCAACGCGCCAATCTTCTCCGTGGACGGACAGTACCGTTATACCAGCTTCAACAAGGCGCACAAATCTGTCATGAAAGCGATCTACGGCAAGGACATCGAAATCGGCCGAAGTCTGTTGGATTGCGTGACCGTGGCAGAGGATCGCGAGAAGGCAAAGCGAAACCTCGACCGTGCGCTCGCAGGAGAACAGTTCGTAGAGGAAACGTATTCTGGCGAGCAAACACGTTCCCGGCTGTATTTCGAAGTATCACACAATCCCATCATGACGAGAGATGGCGCGATAATCGGCGTGACAGTATTCGCCAAAGACATCACCGAACGCAAACACATGGAGGAAGAAACGCGGATCTCAGAGGAGAGATACAGGAACCTTGTCGAGAATTCGAAGGATTCCATCGTCATGGTCGACATGAGAGGAAACGTCCTGTTTGGGAACAGGGCAACTCAGGAATTGACAGGATACACCATTGAGGAGGGAGTCAGGATGAATGTGAAGGACATCACTCCTCTAAGGTATTGGCCGAAAAGCCTCGAAATGCTTCTCAAGGCAAGAACTGGTGGGCCGATTCCATACTTTGAATCCGCCATAAAGAGAAAAGACGGCCGGCTTGTTCCAGTCGAAACCGGTGGCCAAGCGATCCGCCAAGATGGAAAGGTTGTGGGTATACAAATCATCACGAGAGACATCACAGAACGTAAGCGGGCAGAGGAATCATTACGAGCCTCCGAGGAGAAGTATCGAACGCTTGTTGAGAGTCTACACGAAGGCATCTGGGCCATCGACAAAGAGATCTGCACTACGTTTGTGAATACCCGCATGGCGGAGATGCTTGGGTACTCTGTAGATGAGATGCTGGGAAAGCCTCTCTTCTCATTCGTGGATGAACGTGATGTCGATAACGCTAGACACCTTTTTGAACGCCGCAGAGAAGGCGTCAGAGAAACTCATGATTTCGAGTTCATTAGAAAGGATGGAAGCCGAATCTACACGACATTGGCGAGATCGCCGATCATGGACGAGACTGGGAATTTCGTCGGAGCGCTTGCCGGTGTCATCGACATCACTGAGCGCCGAAAGATGGAAGCTGAACTTGAGAAATACACCAAGCATCTGGAGGAGTTGGTTGAGGAGAGGACCAGCAAGCTAACTGAGAGTGAGAGGAAATTCAGGGAACTCGCGGACCTGTTACCGCAAATTGTCTTTGAAATGGACGAAAGCGGCAATGTCCAATTCATGAACCGCGCTGCCTTTGCAGCAACCGGTTGCACTGAGGAAGACTTCCGGAAAGGTTTGAACGCGTTTCACATGTTTGCTCCAGAAGAACACGACAGAGCGATGCGAGGAATCCGGAGAACTATGACCGGCGAAACGATAGGTGGGCGCGAGTTCACCATACTGAGAAGAGACGGCACTACTTTCCCTGTGATTGTGTATACCGCCCCCATCATGCGTGAAGGCAAGACTGTAGGTGTAAGAGGGATTGCGATAGACATCACGGAACGCAAGAGGATGGAAGCACGCCTCGTCGAATCTCAACGGTTAGCCGCAATCGGAGAAACGGCTGCGATGGTTGGCCACGACCTCCGCAACCCATTACAAGGCATAGCCAGCACCGTGTACCTAGCGAAGAAGACACTGAAGTCTCCTAAGGCTGAGAAGAGAAAAGAGGCAGCGAAACTTCTGAACACGCTCGACGAGGAGGTCTACTACATGGACAAGATCGTCTCTGACTTGCAGGACTACGCGGGACCGCTGACGGCTGACCTTGTCGAAACCAGCCTATCAAACATAATCAGAAACACAATCTCAACCACCGGAATCCCCAGAACCGTAAGGGTTTCCGTGAGGGTTCAGAAGGGCCTTTCGAAGATAATGGCTGACCCTACGTTGATGAGGCGAGTGCTCACGAACCTCGTCACTAACGCTCTCCAAGCCATGCCTAGGGGGGGCAGACTAACCATACGAGCTTCCAAGAAGCGGGGGGTCAATGTCATAACTGTGCAAGATACAGGCGAAGGTATAGCGAGAGAGAACATGGAAAAGATATTCAGTCCCTTCTTTACGACCAAAGCCAGAGGCCAAGGACTCGGCCTACCTGTTTGCAAGCGGCTGGTGGAGGCTCAGGGCGGCACCATCACGGTCAAGAGCAAGATCGGCAAAGGTTCAAGCTTCACCGTTGAGATACCAGCAAGAACGAAGCCGGGAGTGACGTAGGTTGGAGAAGAAGAGTATCCTGGTGGTAGACGATGACGAGTCAGTTCTCAAACCGATTGTGGATATACTTAGACTCGAAGGCTACAGCGTCGACACCGCCAAAACCGGAAAGGAGGCAATAGAGAAAAGCAATCTCAGATACTACAACCTTGTGCTGATCGACATTCGCCTACCAGACATGGAAGGAACAAAACTGTTGAGTGTCCTAAAGGATACGACGCCGAAGATGGTCAAGATAATCATCACCGGCTACCCTTCGCCTGAAAACGCAGCAGAAGCTGTCAACAGAGGTGCTGACGGCTACCTAGTAAAACCCGCAAAGATACGCGACCTCCTCGAGATGGTCAAGGACCGCTTGAAGAAACAAGAGGAGGAAGCAAAATACAATGAGCAGAAAGTCAAAGAGTTCATCGAGACACGCGCTAAGGAATACGAGACAGAGACATCAGCAAGGAAATCAAAGAAGTGAAATCCCTCAACCATATTCGACGAAACGAGATACAGAGTAGCCGTTGTCTGATTGTTGCGAATCATGACCCAAGAAGGAGATTCTGCGCAATATCTCCGCGCCATTTCGCATTGTATTCAGCATGTCTAGTCACAAGTCTTTTAGACATTGAAACGGATTAGGAAGAATGGAGAGGACGAGCTTGGTCATGTCTGCTCCGGCGAGCGAACTCGTCTCCGCCATAATGTCCAGTAAGGTTGTGACGGTCAAGTCAACTGAGAAGGCTGGCAAAGCTCTTCAGACGATGGTTAGGCACAAGATTGGAAGCATAGTCGTAGTCGAGAAAGGAAAGCCTGTCGGAATCCTGACAGAACGAGACATCTCGACGAGGATAGCTAAAGGTCAAAACGTGCGAGGCATGCTCGTCAGAAACATAATGTCCAAGCCTCTTGTCACAATCGGGCCTTCATCGGAAATCTGGCAGGCTGTGGAACAGATGGTGAGGAAAGACATACGACGGCTTCCCGTCATGGAAGGCGATAAACTCGTGGGAATGGTCACTGAAAGAGACATATTCCGCTGGGTGATCAAGGTGGCGTACGAACCAAACATCCCCGAAGACCTGAAGAAACTGCTTGAGACACGCGGTCAAGCTCACGCGCCCGCTCACTAGCAGCCAAAGAAATATCAGCGAACGTCTACGCTGTCTCTACGGCTTCTGCTGCATTGTGAGTTGCAGCATACATTGCGTGGTCGCGCGTAACTGCTCAAGAATCTTGTGTGCGCCCTTTCCCTGTCTAGGCGTCGTCGTTCATATGTGTGCGATTCATGGCGCTGGTGACCGTATTTGAACGGACGCTTGTGCTTGCGCACTAGCTGTAGATCGGCTTCGCTGGACGCCTGTCTTCTTCCTAGCCGAGTTTCTGAGCAACTGTTCCATTCCGTATTTGCCGGGGTCTATGGGTTTCAGCTCTATCCAGCCGGTCTTTTCAGCTTCGGTTAGGAATTCATGTCCGCGGGTTGTGCGTGTGACGACGGTGCACCAGCCCTCTGGACAGCCCACACCGCCGACAGACACGTCAGCGAATTCGGCTGTGAAGTCCTCGCAGACCTTGCAGGATGACCGAACAAACTCGTCCAGTTCCTTGATCGGAACAGTCAGAACCTCCTGACCTTCAATGGTGACCCTGAATTTCCCTTTCTTTATCGCGAAACGGCTAACCTTGCTCACATCGACGTGCTTGGTTCGCAGGTAGTCTCCGATTAACTGATCGTAACGGTAACTCTCCATACAGAATAACCCGATGGCAAGCGAGACTGCGCTCGCGAGTTTCCTCGCTCCGAGAAGCGATGTTTGCATTCTCCTGTACGATCGGATCTGACAGGGAGTGCCGACGATCGCAACCTTCTCCTTTCCATACTCTTGCGTGGCCGACATGAGCCCGATCAGCGTCGGCGCGGGCGTGTACTTTGTTCCAGCCGCATTCAGCACACCAGCATAATCGACCGCCACGCTTGGGATCGATTTCCAAGGCGTCTGTTTGTCGATGCCCGTTACAACAGCGGCATCGACCTTTCCGCTCTCAAGCGCGTAGCCGAGAATCGATGTGACAACTCCGCCATCTTGGCTCTTCTTGAGGATCTCTTCCTTCTTTGAGCGACCATTCGCTATGGTCTTATAGATGCCGATCGGCTCGTCAACATTCTTAGTTCGCCCGAAGATAGCATTCTCTACTTCATCGCTCGGGAATTCCGCTGCTGAGCATGAGTAGTAGCATACTTGGCAGAGCTCGCATTTGCCCTTCATCGTGGGTTTCTCGCCCTGCATCTGAAGAATGTAGACTGGGCAAGATGCGACGCATCCGCCGCAGAACGTGCAGAGGTCACGATTCAGGACTTCGGATATAAGCGACCCGAACAGTTTCGGTTTGGCTACGGTTGCGGCCTGCATGTGATGCACTTTCGCGCAAAACGCGGGGCATCACTCATAGACATTTCGCTTATGGCCTGAGGGCAATTAGTGAGCGAGGAATGATGCGAGATCTGTTTCCTTTCACGTGTACAGCAATTGGTTAGCCCGACTTCTGGAGATCAGTCTAGTCTAATGGGCGCAACCCTAGCCTGCTACGGCATGGAGAAGCTCAACTCCACGGCTGAATTCTACATCTGGGAGGGAGGCTCACCCCAGAATCCTCGACCACCATTCAACTATTTGCTTGCGTTCAATTTCGACGGTCTCATCAACGAATACTCCGGAAAGGCGGTCTTCTTGCGCGGAGGCGAGATCATCGAGTTGATGAGCTTCTGATGGGTTCCATCACACAATCCGCGGATGAGAACGCGTAGCTCCCGATGTCCAAGTCCCCTGCTAGGATTTGCTCTCGTCTAGTCTGCTCACCTGAATGCGGCATCATGAGAACTGTTCCGGACCTCCTTGAAAAAAGGAGTCTCATGTCGCTCCACCGAGATAGCGGCATAAAGATACATCGCTGCAGACCAAGTCTGCCAGTCCTGGCCACGTAGCGTCCCATCCTGTGCCCTTAACCATTCATTGAAACCGAAAGACACCTTGGCTGTTCTTGCAGGTCGTACTATCTCTGCTAGCGCCTCAAGCTTCTTCGTTGCGAGCCGTTGCCGACCTGCAGCCACGAGCGCCGCCACATAGAAACCGCATACGAAAGGCCATACACCGCCGTTGTGATATTCTCCTGGAAGGTTGTAATCCTTGTAGCGTGGTCGCCAGTCAGGATCCGTCTCACGAATGAAGGGGAAAAGGTTCGGTGGAAGGTCGCCAACCAGCTTGCCTCTCTCCCGCATCGCGGCGCACTCACGTTCAACCCATGATATGATCGCCTTGGCTCGTGAAGACGAGGCCATTCCGGAAAGTATGGCTAGGCTGTTTCCTAGCAAATCAAACCGTTCGCTGCTATCGTTCTTGTATGACCAGAGGGCGTAGTACGGTTTCTGCCGCATGGCCAGCTCCTCATGAATGTGACGGTGCTTGACATCGGCTGTTATGGCGAACTTGCTCATCAGGCCACGGAGAAGATCGGCCTTTTCATGTTCGCCGTAAAGCCTCAGATATGAGTAAACCAAGGTGTTGACGAAGAGACCAAACCCTAGAACCCATTGCTCATCACGCCAGTCGCTGGTGGGCAACTGTGCGACGATTATCCTGTCGGATGGGCTTTGGTAGTCCATCCATGTCATTGCTTTTTGGACCGCGGTCTCAAGGAAGCTACTCTCGCCTGTGGCCGTGCGAAACCAAGCCACAGCCAGGAGAAAAAGTGGCGTGGTGTCACTGCTCATTCGGTCCTTAGGATCATGAACCAGTCCCGGAATCAGCCCTCGGGGACTCTGGTTTCGAGCGAGAGTCTTGAGCACATGACGAAGCGAAGAAGTTAGCCTTTGATTGCCTGATGCCAAGATTCCTAGGCTGGAGATCATGAGGTCGCGAGTATATGGTTCCGGGTAGCCCCATCCAGCGGTCCTAGGCAGCCCATCAAATGGGCCATGCATGTTGTGGAGTAGAACATCCAGCGCTGCTCTTTTTGCCTTCTCGACGCTGTCACTCATGTTGGGCATTTGTAGGAATCCCCAGTCGTTTCGATACTATCTGCATGAAACTTCTTGCCACAACACGATAGTCGAATCTCTCTACTACTCGCTTCCTCGCAGCCTCCCCCATCCTCTGACGGAGCTCTTCATCTGTCATGAGTCTCAGTAGATACTCTGCTATGTCATGCACGCTTGCTCGGTAATCGACTGTCTGTGGTCTGCTGAAGACAACTCGATGCGCATGTTCGTATCCCTCCTCCTCTCCTGAAGTCCCCTCCGTTATGCGGACCTCCTCAGCGACCTCAGCCAGAAAAGCGGTCTGTCCGTGGACAAGGGTATCGAGCATCCCCATAGCCTTGATACCGATCACAGGTTTTCCGCACGCCCCGGCCTCTACCTGCGTCATTCCAAATCCTTCCAAACGAGACGGTCCGGCGTAGATGTCGCACGTGGCCATTAGGTAGGGCATGAAGTTACGGGATGCACGGCTCGTGGCATAGATCACCTTCTTGTCGATTCCGAGGTGCTTAGCTAGTTGGAGATCAAGAAGATTTTGTTGCTGCGTCCGAGGTTGAGGCCAGACTTTGCAGACGTATCTCCAATCAGGCGCTTCCTTATCGATAATAGCAAGCGCCTGCATGACTTCCTGGGCTCCCTTGGATGCCGCGTCTCCGCCCGCTGTGAGAATCATTATCTCTTCAGGGGACACTCCCAGTGCCTCACGCACTGCTACGACCTTTGGATCTTCCTTTTCTCTCGGTATGAAGGAGTCTGTATCGCATCCCGCCGGAAGAACTTCAATCTTTGAGGAATCTAATCCGTCACGCGAAAAAACATCCTTGACCCAGTTGGACGTAACCAGGATCAAGGGTAAGGCGTTCAGTACCTCTTGGTAGCCTCCTAGGTAGCCGTCGACGACCAACCATGGTATCGCTAGCACTCCGTAACGTTGCGGATGCAATATCAGATGTGGTGTATGCCCCCAGTATCCGACACCCACAGCTATGTCTGGTTGGAACCAACGGTAGTACCATTCCTTCTCCGGCGCCGACTCAAATGGTGCTGGGAAAACCTCCACTCCAAGTTTCCGCAACCCCCTGTAGAGAAGGTCGCCTTGAGTGGCCAAACCTCCAGGGGATGGCGGATAGTCGTACATAACCAAGATCTTCATTGCTGCTCTTCCTTAACAAGAGAGCGTCGGAAGCTTTCAGGTGTTATGCAGGAACGGACCTCAAACGAGTCTTCCCCATATCCATATTCCCGGTGAACTATTCGTCTCTTCTCGAAGAGTTCTTTGTCTGTAAGATGGACTAGAACGTTGGCATGTGGATGAGGTCGGCAGAGTCTTTTCTGAACGTTGCATTCGTAAGCAAACGTCCACAACTGGCGGCATTCTAGACGTCTGTCGTGGACCAGCCTGACGACCTCGGCGTGGACCTCCTTATGTCTGGGATGGCCGTACTCTCCGTTGGAGCCATGGGTCAGGCAAAGATCCCAAGAAGCGGACGCAAGAAAGTTGAGAATCCCGCTACCGATGTCTCTCTGAGCATTTATCTGCTTCAAAGGATTGGAATCGTCTACGTCGCATATGAAAGCATCGAAACCAAGCAGCCCACTAACCGACTTGAATTTCCGGGATCGATCGGCGTCATCGGCCCGGCATAGGCTAAGCACCGTCCATTGCCACTCCGGATTCTTGAGCATCAGACCACCACCCCAGATGATCTCGTCGTCAGGATGGGCGACAATGATCGCTGCTTTCATGAAGGTTAGTCTCTATGTTGTCTGGTATTAGTGCCAGAGCTAAAAGAATGCCCGGTACAAGGGCTACCCACACACAAAAAAAGGCGATGAACGACGAGTTTCGTGCTGCGCACTCAAATCAAGAGTTCAATTCTTCAATAGATCGCATGAAAACTAGAGGGGCAGGCCCGCTAAGAGTTTCTTGGTTGACGACACGCATGCACGGTATGTAATAGCTGAGATTAGGCCCGTCAAGATCAACGATGCAGAGCAGGCGGCGGCGAAGTAGATGTTACTGTCCAACCACGGGAACTTGAAGAGTACGTACAGTCCGTAAGGTGCCAATATGGCGCCCGCAACAACCATGCCGAGCAACATGCCCGTTAGCATTCCGGTGAGGCGGATGAAGCGGCTTCTTATCGTCTCGCTGAAATCTGGATACTTGACTCCCAACGCCAACCCTACAAAGGATTCAGCAAGGATCAGCGCCGTTAGAACGAGTAGGATGGCTAGTGAGGATTTGAAGCTCGTGTGCCCGAGCAGTGTAATGCCAAGCCAGAAAGCGATCGCTATCGGTAGCGACAAGATAATGTTGGCAGTCACCTTGGCTCTAACGAGCTCTCTCGGCATTAGTGGAGAGGAGTAGAGATTCCAGACCGCTGAGCCTTCCTGCCCGACGCTTATCATCGACGTGAATAAGGCGAAAATTGTGACGCCGAAAACTAACGGGAAGAACCAGGACATGATGCCCGTGGAAGAGGCTGGACTCCTCTGGCTCGTGGACACTAGCGAAGGAATAAACAATGACGCAACAATAAGGATCGGGATGGCTAGGAATCTCGCCATCTCTCTGCGGCGACTGAGTGATCTGAAGTCCTTCCTGACGATGGCGCTCTCGGCGGGATTCAAACCCAATCTGCTTAGGAAGCCAGCGCTAGGTGCGTATGTGGCTGTTGACAGTTTGACCGAGACTGGCATGGGCATCCAGTAAGCCTGTCTCAACCTCGCACATGCCAAGAAGAAGATTCCGCAGAGAAGAAACGTGAGAAATGCGTGCAGGGACGCAGACAGGAGATTGCCTTCAATGAAGCTGGCTACGGCAAGTGACGGCCAGACCAGAGGAAAATACACTGCGCCTTGGACGCTGCCGGCGATACTTCCAAGAAGCGACAGCATAATCGTCGGGTTGAAGATTAACTGAAAGAACACGAACACCGCGATGAGCACGACGAGTCTCAAGATCATGACTGCTCTTCCGCTACGCTTGTAGAGAAGCGATGAGGCTCTATTCGTGAATGCTCTCAACGCTTCCAATCCAAAGGCCCCAATGAGCACTCCAACGAGGCTCATCAGAACCGTCATGATCCATGCGTAGATCAGCCCGAACTGCAACGCAACTCCGAGGGCCGCCCCCAGCCCCACTGCCACGTAGATGGAGTAGGAGAAAGCAAGGGAGGCTGAAGACGCTAGAACATACTCGGCCGCGGTGATGGGTAAATGGTTGATCATGTCGGTTGACGTGAAGTTGAACGAATAGCTCAGCTCCCAAAGCAGCCCCGAAAGCATGACCAGGAACATCAGGAAGGTCGGCAAGTCAACCATTACTTGGACGGCAACCGACGAACCCGTAGAGGTCAAGATCGTGGCGGTGAAGATGGAGGCGAGCCTTTGGGCGACAAGGAAAGCTGCGATGAAGGCTGCGGCGTCGATGAGCACTATCGTGGATGGTCGCCTCAGGAAATCTAACCTACCTCTTATGCTTCTGGTTGCCCTCAACTGCGAAAAGGTAAGAACCTTAGTCAACTGATACGCGGACTTCAAGTTCATCTCAATAAAGCCTCAACGATCTCTCTCACATCTCCCGTCCCGGTCAGTTTGAGGAAAAGGTCCTCCAGAGTCGAGCCCGGCATCCCGGCTTTGCTTCGCAGTTCCGCAACAGATCCTTCAGCCAGAACTTGGCCCTCCTGCATGATTGCGACTCTAGTACAGATTGCCTCGGCGATCTCTAGGACGTGTGTGCTGAAGACGGTGCTCACGCCTTCATCTACCAGTTTGTGGATTAGGTCTTTGAGGATTTTGGCGGATCTTGGGTCTAAACCGTTCAAAGGCTCATCTAAGATCAGCACTCTGGGTTTGTGCAACAAGGCGGCGATGATTGCGACTTTCTGTCTCATCCCTTGGGAGTATCCGCTGAGCATCTCATTCTCTCTTCCCTCAAGCTCGAAGGCTTTCAGAAACTCCGTGATTCTCTCCCTCTTGGTCTGAGCAGTGAGCTTGTAGAGATCGGCGACGAAGTCTAGATACTCGATGCATGTCAGAAATTCGTAGAGGCGTGGTGACTCGGGCACGTAGCCGACCATTCTTCTAACATCGATCTGGTTTCGCTGGACATCGAGTCCGCCCACCGTGATGGAGCCGTCGTCGGGCTTCAGCAGGCCAAGCATCATCTTCATCAAGGTTGACTTGCCTGAACCGTTTGGTCCGAGGAGGCCGAAGACCTCGCCGTGATCCACGTTGAGGCTCACTTCGTAGACAGCTCTCGTGTCTCCGAAGCGTTTGACGACCGATTCTATTTCGACGGCATATGAGCTATTCATAACGACCATCCCACGGAGGAGCGCTTGTGTTGAGAAGTCCGCTTGCTCATGAACCTTTCACGTGAGGCTCACTGGATCGCGTCGGAGAAGAAAGGCATCATGAGCCGCCTGAATCTCTCGTCAACGAACCGCCGGCCTGTTCGAGAAAAAGCAGGTAATACGTGCGCCTGACAGAACGAAGAAAAGCCGCATGATCCACTGACCCAAAAGCAGGGAGAATACTGATGCTTCGCAACTTAGCTCAGCATTCTTAACGTGCCAGTCATAATCGAAGAATCCGGCGCAATGGTAGAGAAAGACTCAGAACATAGCGGTGACTCGTAGCCAGTCTAGGTCAGAACGACGTTCAGATCTGAGTTTGGCTGTGTCCACCTGACAAGCTTAGTCACTGAGAAGTTGCCTGACTTTACGATTTGTCTCTTCGCTTGAGCATGCGATTACCGAATCGTATCCTTCTCGGATCGATCTGCCGTGAATGTCAGTTGCAGTTCCTCCTGCTTCATGTAGTATCAACAGTCCCGCCGCTATATCGACCATCCTGCTGTTCTTGGTGAAGTCCAGAAAGCCGTCGAGTGTTCCACATGCGGTGTAAGCGAGCGATATTGCGCATGACCCAACGCTACGGAAACTCTTCAATGAGAGACCGAACTTGCGGAACGCGTCAACGAACTTGAGGAATTTTCTTTCGTCTGCTGCGGTGTGAAGATCCAAGTCGAATAGGCAGTCCTTGAAAGGTCTATCTTGGTTGGTGTGGATTCTTGAGCCGTCCATGAATGCGCCTTCTCCCTTCCTGGCTGAGAACATTTTTCGATTCATCGGCTCATAGATCACCGCCATCACGGGCTCGAGAGCAGGCAAAGTCTCAACTTCAATGGAGATCGAGAAGAGCGGGATGCCGCGTTTGTAGTTTGAGCTTCCATCGAGCGGATCGAGGACTACCTTGTATTGTGGCTTGCCGAACACGACGCGGCCTGCTTCTTCGGACATGACTTCCATGTTGCCGATCTCTTTCAGGCGTTCGAGGACGATCTGCTCGGAGAGATTGTCGGCACCGATGGTCTCGTCTCCGGAATCACCGATTCCTACTACTTCGGACAGATGCTTCTTGCCGAAGTCTCGTGCAAGCGCGTCGCCGGCTTCGCGTGCAATCGAAATGAGATCCTGTAGTTGCAGCGCGTCCCCCAGCTAGTATGTGGCCACCTTCGTCACGCCGTGAATCTTAAGCATCTTCTGAATCGCGTCACCGGAGGGCTCTCGTTCCACTACGAGCGTGAGTTTCGGTTCCGGAGTCAAATCCGGATCGTCGGCGACCGCCTGCCGAATCGAGATACCCTCATGAGAGATCAGCGACGAGGCTTCGGTGACTATCCCGACCGCGTGAGGATCCGCGTAGATTTCGATCACGCGGTAGCCGAGGAAGCGAGCGACATTCGGTAGGAAAGGGCCTGCGGGTTTGAGGCCTTTGAAGACGGGCTGGAGTATGGGGTCGGATTCGATGATTTCAGCGGTTTCGCGGACGGTGCGTCGGTCAACGCCGATGGCGCGAGCCATCTTGAGTTCGGATTGTTCCACGTCGCCGCAGAAGATCTTGCCTTCTTTGACGCTTAGTCCTAGTTCGACCAGTGTTCTGGCGACTTTGAGGCGGCCGGGGTAGTCTTCGAGACGGTGGGATATCTGTCTCCACATTTGTGCTTCAATGTACATTATAGTACGGCGTAGCTTTAAATTGGACGCTGGCATATTCGGCGCACCAATCCGGAGGTCAAATCCGATGATAGGTGACCACGTTTGGACGGCATACAGCTAGCAACTGCTTGACTGAACCTCCATCCATGAACGAAGGCACCGTCAAAACGGCCTCCGAAGATTCTGGTGAAATGAAATGTCAAACATTGTAAGAAATCACTGTGCAACATACCTGAGTCAAGACGAGCTACCGACCTCGTGGTACAACATCCAAGCAGACCTCCCCGAACCGCTCCCGCCTCTACTCCACCCTGGCACGAAACAGCCACTGAGCCCAGGGTTGCATCCTCGAATATGGGCAGAGGAGCTCGTACGCCAAGAAGAATCGAAAGAACGCTACGTGAAGATTCCAGATGAAGTGCTCGACGCCTACCTACGCATGCCTCGCCCGACACCACTATTCCGAGCACGACGCCTCGAAGCCTACCTGAAGACCCCCGCGAAGATCTACTTCAAGTGCGAATACATGAACCCGGCGGGCAGTCATAAGCCGAACACGGCGATTCCTCAAGCGTACTACTGCAAGGCGCAGGGAGCAGAGAGAATCGTCACGGAGACAGGCGCCGGTCAATGGGGATCCGCACTGGCGATGGCCGCGGCTTTCTTCGACCTGAAATGTCGCGCGTACATGGTTCGCGTCAGCCATGACCAGAAGCCGGGCCGTAGAATCATGATGGAAACCTGGGGAGCAGAAGTATTCGCGTCCCCAAGCAACCAAACAAAGTTTGGGCGAAGCCTACTAAAGGAGAACAAGAACCATCCAGGCACGTTAGGAATCGCGATCAGCGAAGCCATCGAGGACACACTGGCCAACGAGAACACACGCTACTGCCTCGGCTCAGTCCTGAACCATGTGCTAATGCATCAAACCGTTGTGGGATTGGAAGCGAAGAAGCAATTCGAAATGCTTGACGCCTATCCAGATGTGGCCATCGGATGCATCGGCGGCGGATCCAACTTCGCGGGTTTCTCTTTCCCATTCATGATGGATAAGCTGCAGGGAAAGAAGAACACGGAGTTCATCGCGTGCGAGTCTAAGGCTGTGCCGCACACGACACGGGGAGTCTACACATACGATTTCGGAGACACCGCCGAGACGACACCGCTCGCCAAGATGCTGACACTCGGACACAAATACGCTTGTCCACCAGTCCACGCTGGCGGCCTGCGATACCACGGTATGGCGCCGCTCATTTCCTATCTCATCCACAACAAATTCATGAGGTCAGTAGCCTACACGCAGAGCGAGATATTCGAGGCCGCAAAGATCTTGGCACGCACAGAGGGACTGATCGCAGCACCGGAAACAGCTCACGCCGTAAAATGCGCAATAGACGAAGCGCTTGCCTGCAAGAAGACCGGTGAGGCTAAGGTGATAGCTTTCAACAGTAGCGGTCACGGCCTTCTGGATCTGTCAGCGTACGAGATGTTCTTGGCTGGAAAAATCAAGGAGTTCGAGCCTGCGAAGATCACCGTCCCAGCATACGTCAAATAGGCGGCCTATCTCGTCTCAGTATATCCCCTTTTTTGCTGCCTTTTTCCCGTCAAAGCTGAATGGCCGGTCAAGCAGAATCTGAAAGCTGTGACCCGAAGTCAGCGCCCGTGACAACCAACCTGACTTCTCGGAATTGAGGTACGAGCAGCAGGACCTAACCTAAAGATTGGCACCGCGTGTTAGCGTTTGCCGCTGTGCAACACTACATAATGGGACAGGTACAGCACTGTAACGTTGGCTGTCAAGATCACGTAGACTCTGTCTGGGGGATTCAAACCGCCCATGATCTTGATCCAGAAAGTGTACGAGTGGCCCGCGAATGGTATCAGCACGATGATCTTGTCCGGCCCAGTTCCCAACCAGTTCACTTTCACACTGGGACCGATTAGGGATGGATAGATTTGCACCTCCATTATGTCGATTGTGATAGGCCATGGTCCACGGTTTCGCAATTCTATTGTGAAACACGCTGACTCGGTGGGACAACCGCTGTTTGTGCTAGGGTTGACAGTCAATGCGAGAACGTAGTCAGGACTTTGTATGAAGATCGGGAAGAGCACCCATAGGAGCGCTACGCAGATGACTACGAGACCGACCGTAGTTCTCCTCACAGTTGCCACACCTAGCACATAACGCCAGATCTCCGTCGGCTTACCATAATAGGATGTACGCTTAGCTGGGTACAGCGAGATTCTTGACTCTTGTCACTAGAAGGTTATTTTCGTGGTGACGAACAGGAGAAGAGCCGACTTGGGGGCGTTAAGATCTGGGCTCTGCGTTGACATTGATCAAACAACTACTCGACAGAATGAATCAGAGTGGATTGATCAATGCTAACAGGAGGACTCTGAATCAAAGCATGAAGGTACTCACTTCGATTGGCCTGACCCAGGAAGATGCACGGCAATTCCTGAAACGATTACCGCAGCTTCAGGAGAGTCGTGGGATCATCAGCAGCAAACGTCGTGACTTTTCTAGGCTCCAGAATCTGAGCATCGTTCTATGTGCTTGGAGCCTATCCGTTTGGCTGTATGTAATCGCGATGCAGCTACGGTACCCTGACGCAGTTTACTGGCCGCTTGCGGTTTGGCTGCCAATTCGCTTAGACTATCTTGGCGAAGCAGCTTTCATTCTCTCGCTAATCTTCGCTATTATCACTGCATTCTTCCAGATCAATCGCAATATCAGACAGAAGTAAACGCGGCCTTTCTTGATTGTTTCTCTCTCTTGTTTGTTTCTTTCTGCACCCCAGGGTTTGTGATGGCGGCTAGGGCTTTGCTTAACGTGAATCCTAACCCGACGCTTGATGAGGTGAAGGAGGCTCTTTCTGGTAAGTAGAAGCCGTGAGCCCGGGTTCTCATACTCACCGCTGTAGGCGCGGCACATTCAGCCTAACCGGTAGAAGAAGCCCAAGTAGAGAATCGGCAGGAAGATCACCATCCCTACAATGATGGACAACAAGTTCACCATCAGCCCTTCTTTCATCTTCCATCTGAGCAGTATGAAACGCAGCCTAATCGCGAAGTGGATAGTGAATAGTGCCATCGCGGGGATCGCCAACTGTAGGTGAGCCAAGAAACCCCAGTACCGGTCGATGAAGCCTTTCGTTAGCATGTAGCCACTTATCGTCATCAGAAGAAACATCGCCCAAAGTAGCCATGCGATGATTCGGTCGAATTTGTTTAGAGCGACGTTGCGATCCAAGAGAACTACCCGGCTAGACTGGTTGATTCTTCCCTAACTTCGAGGCTATCCGTACCTGTCGTTTGTCCACGGGTCCGCGGTGTTGCTGTATCCGCTACTCTCCCAGAATCCAAGTTCCTGCGTCTCTGTGAATCGTACTTGCTTAACCCACTTCGCGCTCTTGTACCCGTATTTCTCCGGAACCACAAGCCTAAGAGGACCACCATGCTCGGGTTCCAGTGGCTTCCCATCGAGGTTGTAGGCGAATAAGACATCATCGCGCATCAGATCAGTAAGTGGAAGTGAAGTTGTGTAGGCAGGCGTTCCGTAGCAGGCGATCGTTGCATACTTCGCCTTGGCGGTCGGACGAGCCAGCTTTGCGATCTCTCCAAATCGGATGCCTTCCCACCTGTTATCCAGTCTTGTCCAACCTGTCACGCAGTCAAACTCGGAGACACTGACTGTCTTGGGTAATTGCATGAACTGGTTCCAATCGAGCTTGAACGGATTCTCAACCTCCCCGTTCACCTCGAATGTCCAAGTGTCGAGGCTGAGGTTAGGGACCCCGTCTACCTGAAGGACCTCCAGACCTTGGACCTCATACTGCCCCGGCGGCAGCTTGCCAGCGCCAGACGGCTGCTCAGGTCTACGCAACAGGAAGTAAGCTGACACACCTCCGATACCTGCGAGTGTCGCCGATGCTGAGCCGTATCTGATGAATCTCCTTCTACTGATCGCATTCATCCCAATTCGCCTCCAGACAGTGGAGTTAGAACAAGAACAACGCTAGGCGCAGGCTATGCTGAGTCGTGCATAAGGACGTTCAGGCTTCCAATCTGAATGCCAACTCAACGTCAGCTTTCAACAGATGAAGATTCACGAGGACCTGTCTTCAGCAAAACATCTGTTTAGGATTCAAAAGAGACCACTGAATGATGAGATGGGTGAAGTGCATCCCGAGTCGGGTTCGAGAATCACATTTCCTATCGACTTAGAGCAGCAGCGTTGCAGTACGGCTGAAATGGCACTCCAAACTCACTTCGGCGTGTAAGGTCCACGGTATGTCTCTTGTAGTATGTTGCCACCATCAATGACCATGTGTGTTCCTGTCAAGTAGCTCGACTCATCGGATACCAAGAATGCAACAAGCTCCCCAACTTCTTCCGGTGTTCCTAGTCTACACATGGGGATGGTGCGTCCCAAAGCTTCCATGCTTTGATCTGGGTAGCCAGGCTCTGAGGTCTGATCTCTGCCTCCTGGAGTATCGATGTGGCCCGGACAGATGCAATTCACATTCACGCCATACTGCGCAACTTCCAACGCCAACGCTACTGTAAACCCCAAAACAGCTGCCTTTGTTGCTGCATAGGCGGTTTGACCTCCTGAGGCATCAGCAACCATCGGTCCAGTCACAGAGGCCATGTTCACGATCTTCCCGTACCTCTGCTTCATCATGACTGGAAGAACTGCTCTTGCGCATCTGAACATCCCAAATACGTTGATGTCGAACATCTCACGGAGGAATTCATCCGACATGTCGACTAGGTTGCTGCGCGGGTATATTCCTGCGTTGTTAACCAGTATGTCTATCCGGTGAAATCTGGTTAACACTTCCTGAACCATGTGGTTTACCTGATCCGTTCGTGTGACATCCGTTTTGAAGGCTATCGCGTTCAGGCCGTCCTTTCTGTTCTTCTCCGCCGTGTCGTGAACGCCATCTGATATGTCGGTTAGTGCGACCTGTGCGCCGTGCTGAGCGAGCACTCTCGCCGTCGTCGCGCCTATCCCTCGCCATGCCCCCGTTACGATCGCAACCTTGTCCGAGAGTTTCTTCAGCGCTTGTCACCTCTTGCTTTCTCAAGATATGCTCTCCAAGTCATGGCCCATCTGCGTGGGTCATGTGATGGTGCTGTATCGATCCTCGATATCGCGGCTTTGTGAGGCGCGGTCTTAACGGTTTCAGGATTCGTGTATGCTTCGTGAGAAATCGCGGCTAGTACTTCAGCGAATTTGTCGAGATCTTCTCTCGGAGTCGTCTCGGCGGGTTCTGGTGTGAAGGGCTCTGGAACAATCCAAGGTTCATGGCTTGTCTCCATGTCTTGCAGACCATAATCCACTATTCTATGATTCACGTCGGTGACGCCTATGCCCGTGTCTTCCTTCAACTTCTGTAGGCTGAATCTGGCTTCCTGCAATCTGAAAGGATGGGATTCATGCCAGGGCAGGGTCACTCCTCTAACTTTCAGAAGTTTCTTTATGAGGTAATTGTTGTTTATCACCGCTACCTCTGATGCCTCTTCCAGCCCCTCCGCTCCCATTGTCATTATCCATGCGTAGGCCCTTACGACGTTAGGGACAACACCGTAGAAGTCCCCGAGTTTTCCAATGCTGTCTGGTCTGTCGTAGTCGAAATAGTACTTGGTTCCATCGAACGCTACTATTGGGATTGGAAGAAAGTTACTGAGTTCTTCGCTGGCGCCAATGGCAGCGGTTCCTGGGCCGGTGGATCCGTGAGGAGTGGAAAATGACTTGTGAAGGTTGAAATGGCAGAGATCCGCGCCCACATCTCCTATTCTTAGTCTACCGAGTAGAGAATTGGCGTTGGCTTGATCGATCGCCACAAGGCCGCCTGCTTCATGAACGATCCTGATATATTCTTCTAGGTTGCTGTCGAAAATGCCGGTATCGTAGGGATCGGTCATCATGAGACCCGCCGTTCGGCTCGAAACTGCTGCCTTTAGAGCTTCTATGTCCGGGTATCCGGTCTCCTCGTTAGGATAGAGCGTCACAACCTCGAAACCTGCTGCGGCTGGTGAGCCACCGTTACATGGATGTGATAGAACCGTCGTGATTATCTCTCTTCTCTGCTCGAGTTCGCCGTTCATTCTGTGGTATGCCCTGATGATGTGAGCATTGCCAAATACTGCGTGGGCCCCGCCCCGGGGCTGTAGAGAGAAATCCCGCATTCCGGAAAGCTCGCACAACCACTTTTGAAATTCGTACATTATCTGCAGGATACCTTGAACAGTATCGATGTCCTGCAGAGGGTGCAGGTCAGCTATTTTCGGCGACCTCGCGATTGACTCATTGAGCTTAGGATTGTACTTCATTGTGCAGGTTCCATGCATGTGGATGCCGGAATCAACGCCGTAAGTCTCTTGTGACAGACGGATGTAGTGTCTTACGACCTCTGGTTCTGAGAGTTCTGGCAGCTCTGGAGGGTGCCTTCTTCGCATCTTCTCAGGAACCCGTGATGCAACGTTTCCAATCGCCGCCCTGATTTCGTCTTCAACGATAGGTACCCGATGGCCTCTTCTTCCCTTCTTGCTCAGTTGATAGACGATCGGCTCTTTCCAAGAGACTCCCTGATAACCCGTCGTCTCCACCTCTTGCATTAGACGACCCCCTCAAGCGCGGCTGCAAGCCTGTCGATATCTGCGCTGGTATGCATCTCGGTGACGCAATACAGTGCCGTGTTGCCAAGCTCGGGGAACTCTCGCGAGATGTCCTTTCCTCCGATGATCCCATAGCTCAGGAGAACCTTGTTCACTTGGGATACGGTCTTCTCCGTCGCATCGAAGTTTGCAGTAAACTCCTCAAAGTGGCAGGAGTTGAATATGGGAACTCTGATTCCCCGTATTTCGGACATCCGCTTCATCGCGTAATGCGACTTCTGCATGATGACTTCTGCAAGCTCTCGCAAACCGTTGGGGCCTAAGAGCGACAAGTAGACGGCGGCGGTTATGGCCCAGAGAGCTGTAGCGGTGCCGGTGAATGATCTAGCTTTGTCCCTTGCGGCAAACATGGTTCTTTCAGGTAGGACGTATGTGAATCCCCATTCTCCCTTTCGCTCGGTCGTGGTTACTGATATCAGCCTGTGAGGCATTGCTGACACAAACCGCTCGACATCGCTACATGCGAGAAATCCTAGGAGCCCTCCTCCGAAATTCATGTGCATGCCAAGAGGCTGACCTTCGCCGCACACTATGTCCGCACCGTACTCGCCTGGAGGGGTCAAGATCCCTAGAGACAATGGCTCAACCCCGACCGTGAACAATGCTCCGTGGTCGTGGGCTATCTTCGAGATTTCCTCGCACTGCGACTCGACGAATCCCAGGTACGTCGGGTTCTCAATGTAAACAGCTGCCGTCCTTGACGATATCTTGCTTCTCAAATCCTCAAGGCTAACTTGGCCGCTAACTGGATCGTTCTTGACTTGTTTGATATCCGCTAAGCCTTCGCAGTGTCTTCGCATGATGGATAGTCTATCAGGGCTGATCGTTCTAGGCGTTAGGATCTCGTGGCGATCGGTGATCATTACAGCCATGCGGGCACTGTCAGCTGAGACACTTCCCCAGCTGTACCAAGGAAAGCCTACTACGTCCATCGCAACGAGATCGCCTATCATGCTCTGGAACTCGAAGAAGGCTTGGTACCTTCCGAGATCAGAATACACATCACCCGCGTAGGCTGTCAGGAACTCCGACCGCGAATTGATCTCGTCACAGACCGCAGGCACGTAGTGCGGCCAGCAACCTGCTCCCAAGAAACTGATTAGCTCGCTACATGTCTTGTTTCTTGATAGAATGGCTTCAACGTCTCTTCTTACGTGATACTCGGACTTGGCGTGCGGCAACTGTAGCTTCTTCTTAAGCCTTATTTGCTTGGGCACATCCGCAAAGAGCTCTTCGACGCTCTGCACGCCAATTTCCCCGAGCATTTCTCTCTTTATTTCGGGATCGCTGTTCGGTATGTACGGATGAACTGCCACGAGTTCCACTACCTTATCGCATGCGACTTGGGCGATAAGGAAGCTAATAAGACCTCACGGAGGCATAGCTCGGTAGGTTTCTCCGCAAGCAGTCCTTGAGCATTGGCTCGCAGCTGAGGGAAATCGTGCGCTACAAATGTGGAGATACCACTGTCACGCTATGACGCCTGTTTCCTCTGCAATCTGTTTCGCTGATTCTCGAGTCAACGGCTTCTCCATCACGATTGTATAGATATCCGGGCGATCGCGCATCCAAGACTCGTTGATCGCCTTGGCTCTGGTTAGCGCTCTGATCACTGCCTCATCGTCTAGCCCCACTTGTTCTGCTGTCACAGGGGCGCCAATCTCCTCCAAGGCCTTCTTGACTGCCACCCAATCTTGTCCCTGCAGGTACGCCATCATGACTGTACCCAAGCCCACTTGCTCGCCATGCAACCCTTTGATGTTCAGGCGTACTTGTTCCTCCATCAATCCTTGCGCCACAACGTGGTCACTACCAAACAGTATCCTTGAGCTACCCGCCACCTGGGTGAGAAAACCGTCGTTCACCATGATTTGGAGGAACGCATCAAACGCCCCTTGATCCTTCTTCCTTATTCGTGAAGCATTCTTCATGAGGTATTCCACTTGAGCTTCCGCAAGCATTATCGCGTATTCGCTGTAAACTGGGTCCTTCCCCCGCGAATAGGCAAGAGTCCAATCGTACGTGGCGCAGACTTTCCCTAGATAGTCAGCGAATCCAGCCGCTTGAAATCTCCACGGAGCCTCTCGTACTATGTCTGTGTCGACTATGCACGCGAGCGGCGGCCCGACGCGGATGTCGTAGTCTCCGTCGTGAGCTTTGTCGTCGACGCCTCTCTTCTCTCCTCTAAATGTTGCATTGATTCCGGTCATGGCATCCGTCGAGAAGCTCGTTGGAACGGTAATCCAACGAGCGCTCTCCAGAAACGCTGAAGCCTTCGCAACATCCATGCTTACCCCGCCGCCAATGCCGAGCACAATGCAGGGTCTTAGAAGACGGATCTTCTCACGAGCTTTCTCCACCTCTGATCGAACCGCGCCATTCTCTACTATACTCGTCTCGACCCGAAATCCGGACCCGCGCAAAGATTCTGAGATCCGTTCGGCGGCGACCTTCCAGGTCGTCGCGTCGCTAATGAGGACTGCGTTCTTTTCTTGCAGGCCTATTTCTCGACAAAAGGGCACGAGGCTGTCCAGTGCTTGACTGCCGAAGAGATACCTAGGGCAGAAGGCCAGATGTCTGGGCTCCAATCCAAGGCGCACCTTCTCTGGAGCTCAGTACACGTCCTATTACCATCTTTCCTTAGGAAAGGTACACTCTTAGGCCTCAAAGACCCGAGCCGGGAGAGACCTACATTCTCGCTTAACACTGTCGACCGGAGGAGATCGTCTACGGGTGGCATGTACCTGCAGGCTGAAAAGGGCGTTCACAAATCAAGTTCCGAAGCTCTGAGGGTCGAAGCGATTATCGTATTTGCCTAGAAAAACAATTTCACCGAGCGGTTTGCGATTCTTCTTCTCAGCGATCTTCTTGGCCGGATATCCGAAGCCCAAAGTGATGCTAGGGATGTTGAAGTCTCGACGGATAGTCGCATCCTTCACTCCCGTGAAGAGGCGTGAAGCAACTCCGAAATTCCACGCAGCAAGCTGCATGTCTTGGGCTACCCTGCCTGCGTCGATGAGATGGAACGGGTACCGTGGATTAGTCAGTACGATCACTGCAAAGTTGGAGCCTTCAACCCAAGCTCCTGTGGTGCTGTCTTCTGCCAGCTGCTTGAGCTGATCGTGTCCCTGCGCAAGGATGAATCGCCAATGTTGTACGTTCATTCCGCTCCCAGTGAGTCTCGCAGCCTCAAGGATCTTCAGCTTCACGTCGGCCGGCACGTTCTTTGAATTGAACTCGCGAACGTCCAGTTTGGTCGCAATACAGGTGTACGCATCCACGAGACTCGCCACCTTACTGATTGAAGAAGCGATGTAATACATTTGCTTCTTGCCGCTCACAACGACGATTGTGCTGATTCCCAAGCCGGGTGCCTAAAGTTGAAGACTAGGGCGCCATTAGATGGAAGATGCGTTCTCCCAGACCCTCTCGAAGAGGTTCTCGTACAATTGAACCAGTAGCTTGTTCCTTGTCCAAGCTGCCGTGTCCGCGCCGCTTTCAACTTCGAAGTCATTAGGACAGTCCTCAATGACTACAAGTTCCTGCCCATCAACGCACACGAAGTTTACAGCGAGCGGCTTCGTGGTTTTCCTGATCCTAATGATGGCGGCCAGTTCTCGAGCAACCATGTGGCTGTCCTTGCTGGCCTGGGCGAGGACACGCACAGCCACTCCACGCTTCGCTACGTTCTCCAAATGCTCGGCGTGAGCCTTGTACGCTCTGACTAGACCCGCAGGCGTCGCATAGTAGCTTATCGACTTGACTGCGCGTCTCAGCATCTGAGCGATCGCGTGATAGATGTGTTCACGCCCGTCGATATACCAGAGCTCATTTGCCTCTCTAGGGAGTTCGACTCTGCTGCCTCTCTGCTTTCCGAGTTCATGTTCCTCGGCGAGTTTCTGGATGATTTCTTGAGTGGACCGGGCTTGGTTCACTAGCGCGTCCGCCTTAGCTTTCAGGGCTGCAAGCGGCGACACGGCTCTAATCGTCAGTGGGCTGCTGGGAGTAATGCGGATCAGCCCCTTTCGTTCGAGGAGACGCAACGCTCCATACACCTTGGGCCGAGGCACATCTGAAAGAAAACCAACTTCGCTCCCGTTGAGGGGCCCATTCTTCACCAAGGCGAGATACACTCTCGCCTCATAGAATGTCAACCGCAGCTGCTGCAGAGCTCCAACCTCTTCTTCACGAATGCCGACCGGCACGAGTGGCGAGGACGCGAAGTCCGACTCAGAGCAGAGCAAAGATTCAGAATCTAGGCGAGCAGACCTTAGGCCGGGCTCGTGCTGGCGCATTGGAATTGCTTTGATCAGGGAAGCGCTCGCCAACGCCAATCAGTTCCGGCAAAGAACGGGTTCATTTGCCAAGGATTCGGTTACTGTCGCCTTCGTCCCGAGACGACCGAGTGTCGGTGCGTCTGGTGAGATTCCTCACCATCCTTTGCCTATCTGAGCTGGCATGGAGTTGGGTATATTAGCGTACCGATGACGGTACATGGGTGTTCTCCATGCCGGGATAGGTCCCGCTTGGTCCCGCTTGGTAGCTCAGAGCGTTCCTGCAGAACTAGAAGCCGCTCGGCCGCCCCAATAGCCCACAAGTAAACACCATTCTCAAACCGATGAGAATACTGCTCCGACGCAGATCATGGGTACGCCCTTATCGTCGCATATAGTAATTCGAAGAAGCGGTCGACATCTAGCTCAAGAGCTACTTCACTGTTAGGCTCAATGCCTCGATAGTCCGTGGTTGGGGTACGATGTAGATCAATGGATGGTTCCGGGCCGCGTAGATGTCGATAGTCGCAAACCGTCATGCCACGCGTGAACTCACCCTTCAATTCCACTGTAACATGCATATCAACAGCTTTGATCAGGGATGGATCGATCAGCCACGCCACGGCGCAGGGATCATGAAGGTTGGCACCGCTGAACCCTGCACCCTTGCTCGAAGATTCAATAAAGAACGTCAACAAATCGGCGCAGAACTTGGAAACCCTGTTTCCGATTCCTTGAACTTGCCTCACGTCTTGCGTGCTGACGAAGGCCTGGCGCGTTAGGTTGATGCCACACATCTTGACATGAATTCCAGAATTGAAAACCCGATATGCCGCTTCTGGATCCACGAAGATATTGAACTCCGCTGTAGGCGTCCAGTTTCCGAAAGTCACTGAACCTCCCATAATGCTGATTTCGCGCACCCGGTCCACAATGCGCGGCTCGCAGTTAGTTGCCGCAGCAATATTCGTCAAGGGACCAGTCCCCACGAGCGTGACATCATCCGTGGACATCACCGTATCGACTATGAAATCCACAGCATGTTTGTTCTGTGGTTTGATTGTCGGGTGGGGGAGGATTGGGCCATCCATGCCGCTTTCCCCGTGAAACTGTGGGGCCGTGACCAAATCATAGACCATGGGTCGTGAATGGCCAGGATAAACCGGTATGTGAGTCATGCCGATCACTTCGAGCACCTTCAACGCGTTAATCGTCACTTTCTCCAGTAGCTGGTTGCCGCCAACGGTTGTGATGCCAAGCACGTTCAAGTGTCTGGCCGCGAGCATTATCGCGAACGCATCATCGTGACCAGGATCACAATCGAGAATCATCTTTCTCATGGCTTACTGATCTGGAGAAGCCAGCGGTTTATGTTTGGTGATCATGAGTGGAGGTTCCTCTGCCGTTTTAATAGCCGGTCGCGTAGAACTCTATGAGCGCTGGATTCTCGGTGCCACGAATAATACTTCACGTCGACATGGACGCCTTCTATGCGTCCGCAGAAAGACGGCAGAACCCAGCGTTGACTGGTCTTCCGATAATCGTAGGCGCCGATCCAAAAGGAGGAAAAGGTCGTGGCGTCGTTGCCGGCTGCTCCTATGAAGCGCGGAAGTTTGGAATTCACTCAGCCCTCCCAATATCGCGAGCCTATCGACTCTGCCCACAAGGCGTGTATCTCAGACCGAACTTCGCCCTCTACGAGGAGACCTCCGCACGAATAATGGACATTCTACGTGGCTTCTCTGACAAACTTGAACCGATGAGCCTAGATGAAGCATTTCTGGACTTGTCTGAGAAGGCAGCTGATTTCGATGAGGCTACAGGGATCGCCAAGAGGATCAAAGAAGAGATCAAGGCTCGGGAGGGACTGACGTGCTCGATTGGTGTTGCACCCAACAAGGCGATCGCGAAGATAGCCTCCGACTACGAGAAGCCAGATGGACTCACAATAGTCACCTCTGATCGGGCACAATCATTCCTGCGACCACTTCCTGTCTCACGAATTAGTGGTGTCGGAAAGAAGACGGCTGATGCACTCGAGAAAGTAGGCATCAGGACGATCGGGGATCTGGCCAGCTTTTCTGCCGGACGCATTGTAGAGCTGTTTGGAAAGTGGGGGATCGTCCTGTGGCAGATCGCAAATGGAATTGACGAAACCCCAGTCGTGACCTCGTACGACATCAAGTCCATCAGCACAGAGACTACCTTCGAGCAAGACATCGAGGACAGAAGGATCGTCATCGAGACACTCGACAGACAAGCCAAGGAGGTCCATACGCGAGCGGTGCAGGATGGGTTCCTGTGGAGGACGATCGGGCTCAAGCTCAGGTTTGAGGACTTCTCGACTTTCACTCGAGCCATGAGCAGGAGCGACTACACGAACAGTCTCGATGTCGTGCGGAGTTCCGTACGTTCTCTCTTCAACGAGTTTGAGAAAGATCCTAGGAAGATCCGTCTTGTAGGCGTTAGACTGTCAAACCTGAGATGTACCGACCTTTCTCAGGAAACTTTGCTCGCTTGGTCGAACAGCTAGTGAAACGAAGGCGCTTGGCGCATGGGGTAGCAGATCAACGGAGCTGGAGCTTCGGCAAGTAGCCTTGAATCGTTGAACAGGTCCATGAGGCGTTGTACTGGCGTGCTTTCCTTGTTCAAGCTGTAGACGAAGATCGGCCCATACTTTTTTGCCTGAACCAATTCCGCTTCAACAAGTTTCCGTAGATGCGGTCTAATCACCTTCCTTTCTAAACCGCTGAATTTTGCGATCTTGTACACGCTCAGCGAGTCGCTGACATGCTTCGCCAGAGCAAGAAGGATCCTGAGTCTAGATTCGTTACCTATGATTGTGAGGATGAGAGGTCTCGGTGGCATGGACCATCAGAGTATGATATGAAGCATCGGGGAGAAGATAAGCGGGAGAGCAAAGTGAAAGTACAAATCATACATGACCTCTCAGAGATGAGGCTTCCCCGGAAGATTGACAAACTTGTCATGCGTTTTCTGTGACATCATAGCCCGAAAAGCTCCGGCTCACATCGTATATGAGGACGATGATCTAGTCGCTTTCTTGGACAATCACCCGATCGCGGAAGGACACACATTGCTCGTGCCGAAACGCCACTACGAGCGCTTCGGAGAGATCCCTCAACCCATAGTCGCCAAGCTGTTCACAAAGGCACAGGAACTCAATGAGACAATCATGAAGAAGATGTCAGCGCAAGGCTCACACATCTCCATCAACGATGGAAAAGCCGCTCACCAGATTGTCCCTCACATCCATGTCCACATAATCCCGAGGAAAGTCGATGACAGCGTAACGTTCTCAACACGAAGACGGCTTTCCGCGGAACAGATGGAGCACATCAAGACGCTGATCGGAACCTAGTTCCCTGCTTGAGCATATGCTCCCAACATGGCACGCTGACCACAGGGCGAGCGAACCTAACTGTCGTGGTCGGACTCAAGCCCTCGAGGTCGAGCATATGTACGGCGTAGCATTATTATACCGAATGGTACCATTTTTCTCAGGGCAGAAAGTGTGACCAAGACGGAACAGGAACAAGCTTACCAGATTGCTGTCAGACTGACGAAAGTCGAGCATGGAAGGATCCAAGAGATGATACGGGCAGGCCTGTTCAGAAGCGCAGCCGATTTCGCTAGGGAAGCCGTCAGAGACAAGCTCAGGGAAGCCGAACCTCTCAGCGTACGAGACATTCCCCGTAAAGACATTGAAGCACTGATTGACGGTTATCTGACGAAGCACCCGGGTCCACATTTCGCCAGCGAAATCGCTGAGGCGCTGGGCCTAGATTTCAGATCGGCTCTAGAGACCGTGAGACGCATGATCGAGAAGGGAAGGATAAGAAAATCCAGGAAGATTGCGGAATGACCGTTCTGACCGATGAAGGCGACGGAATAATCGGGAAACGAATCATCTATCATACGCGAAAAATGTCGGGGCCTAGACTTGTGGCGAAGAGCGGCCGCCATAGAGGGCTGGAAGGAATCCTCCATGATGCAGAAGCCTACATAGACATCGCTGTCGAGAAATAGAGGTCTAGTCTAGGACGCAGCTGCCGTGCCCAATTTCGAACCTGTATCCATCAGATGAACATCCTTCTTACTTTCAGCGAGCAGACCACAGAACGGCTTGTTGCTGGAATCGACTTAAGGCTCTGCAAGTTCTGGAGTGAGAACTGAGCCTCGGTCCGAAACCGTCTGAACGATTCCTTTTCCCTGAGTGGTTACGCGTCAGATCAGTATCTTGGGAATCCTGTTCCTTAGTCCGCGAGCCAACGGAATAGCTATGATCGCCCCTGAGAGAACTTGGATAACATTACTGGGCACTTCAACAAGCGCAGCTGGAACGCCGAAACCCATCACGTATGCCTCTGTCAGAAAGTATCCCGTAACCATAGCCACAGCGCCGACGAACCATCCGAGGAGATCGCGACGGGTACTCTTTCCGTCCCTGATCGCGCCAGCGAAAAACCCTTCCAGCCCCTTGATGATCAAAGTGTAGGGCGCAAAGTATCCGTACCCCGTGATAATGTCGGCCATAGCCGAGCCCACTCCACCAGCTAGGCCTCCGACGAACCTGCCGAACAAGAGGGCACTGGTGAAAACTAGGATCTCCCCAAAGTTCAGATAGCCTCTGGTTGGTGGAATTGGGATCTGAATGAGCATCGTCGCCACGGTAGTTGTTGCGGCAAGACCAGCAGTAAGCGCGACCTTAACAGCGATTCTCGGGCTAGCCAAGGCGCTGTCCCGTGTTCGGCTACCGAATACGTGCATATATAAGCGCTTACCTATATATCGGTCAACTGCGTCGGTTTGTCATGTCTCTAGTCGCTTCTCTTCGATGCCCACGATGCGGGTTCGAACACGAGAATCTTGATACGGTCAGATGCCCGAAGTGTCAGAGCGCCCTATTGTTCGACTATGACTACGAGAAGGTGAAACAAGTCTTCACAAGCGGGGAGTTCAAGGCGCGAACTCCGGGAGTGTGGAAGTACAGCGAAATCCTTCCAATCACCAACGAAGGGGATATCGTCTCGCTGGGTGAAGGCGGGACATTCATGCACGACTGCCCAAGACTTGCTCGCGAGGTCGGGATCAGAAAGCTCCTCCTGAAGGATGAAACGACTAACCCTACGGGCTCGTTCGTAGATCGAGGAATGACAGTCGAGGCCTCGAAGGCGAAGGAGCTTCGATCAAGAATCATAACGTGTGGAGCAAAAGGGAATCTGGGAGCATCCGCAGCCGCCTACGCAGCGAAAGCGGGTGCCAGATGCAGGTTGCTCCTCCCCGAGATCCTAGACACTGGAAAGCTCTACCAGATGATTGCTTATGGAGCGGAGCTTGAGCCTGTTAGAGACTACGAAGGTGCACTTCGGAGAACCAAGCAATCCCCGAACGAATACGTAGTCTCACCTGCAAGCCCCTTCTTCCTTGAAGGCGAGAAGACGACGGGCCTTGAGATATGCGAGCAACTGGACTGGGCGTTACCGGACAGGATCGTGGTTCCCGTCGGCAATGGCGGCCACCTTGCAATGATTTGGAAAGCCTTGAACGATCTCAGAAAGGCCAAGCTTGTCGATGATGAGTCGGTGAGGATGACGTGCGTTCAACCTCAAGGCGCGGCTCCAATCGTTCACGCGTTCAATGCGAACAAGACAGACGTAACGCCTATGGTGTCGGTGAAGACGTTTGTGCCCGACATTGTAGTTCCGGCTCCGCTTCACGGGTTCATGGCTCTCAAAGCCCTCAGTGAGTCGAAAGGTTCAGCGATCTCAGTTGCGGACCGCGAGATCCTCAAGGCCGCATCCTTGTTGGCTCACACTGAAGGTATTTTTGCAGAGCCCGCGGCAGCCGCCGCGATCGCAGGCCTCGCAAGGGCCGTCAGATCGGGCAAGATTGACCGAGATGAGGAAGTGGTCTGCGTTGTAACCGGGGCCGGACTCAAGGATCCGAATGCCGTGAAGCAGCACATTGACAGATCGAAGATGCTGGACAGATTATTGAGACGAGCCGAGCCGAGAGAGTTCACTCTCGAAGTGGGAGGAACGAAACTCATGATTCTGCAGCTGCTCGGGGTGTCGCCGGTCCACGGTTACGGAATCTGGAAGGCTCTTGCAGATGAGTTCGGAATTTCCGTGAAGCTTCCGAGCGTGTACCAGCATTTGACCGAGCTCGAGGGATTGAATCTCATATCGAGGGTGAGGCCGAGAGTGTCGGTGAGCAAGAGAGAGATATTCCAGTACCAACTAACAGAGAAAGGAAGAGAGGTTCTTAGAGCAAGAAGACAGATCGAATAGTCCCTAGCTACAGCGGTGGAGAGCTTTTCCGTTTCGATCCGGATGCGATGAAGATCCCTATCTCTGCCTTCCTTCCGTGCAGTGATATTCCGCAGCACTTTGTTCTGGCGAGTTCGACCTTGACATGCTCTAAACCAGCGTCCTCAAGCCACTTCTTGACTTTTGCCGGATCGAATCCGAGCCATCGGTCGGCCATCTCTTGCCGTAACCATCGTTCCTTATGCTTCTCAAGATCCGCGACCGCGATCCTGCCGCCAGCCTTTGCGATGCGCGTCATCTCCGAGATGGCTTGCTTCGGTCTCGGGCAATGGTGAAGGATCATGTTGCCTACAACGGCGTCAGCGAAATCGTCCTGTACGGGGATCTTCTCCGCGTCGCCGACACGGAATTCGACAGATGTGAGCAATGCGAGTTTGTTCAGATTGTCCTTGGCCTTCTCCAACATCGAAGGGGACAGGTCAACGCCGACAAGCGTTCCTTTCCCTTGCATCTGCGTTGCAGCTTGTCTGGTCAAGAAACCGGTTCCGCAACCCACATCGACTACAGTATTCCCGGGCTTGACATCTGATGCCTTCAGTATCGATTCGGCGACGGTCTCATCGAAGAAATCTTCGCGCATTCTGTCCCAGCGGCTCGCTACGCGGGCAAAGTACTTCCTAGCTTTTGCCTTCACCTTGGCGGGCCTGCTGGCCGTCCGTCGCCGACTCTGTCGGCCTTTCCGCATTCTAATACACGCTCTTGATCCTCTAGCCAAGTCACTTGGACTATCTAAAGAGGTAAGACCCAACCTAAAGGAGAAGAACTCCAAGGAATATGAGAAGATTCTTTCGGGCCGAGTCGGCTATCAGACAAAACTCAATCGCCAACAGAGCCTTTTGTCCGGAAACTTGATTCACAACTGCCTAATCTGGGATCGGGTTCGACGCGGTGCAGGAGGCGACGACCCAAATGCATTACTATTGCGAAGACTGCGGACAGAAGTTAGGTAGCGTTGATTCAGCGAAAATGCACCGCAAGCTCGGCCATACTATCAAGATACTTGGAGCCTGATCGTCTAGACTGACAGCGCGCGCGAATGCTCAGAATACGGCTTCGTAGGTGGAGCCGGGAGCCACTTGTTTCCACAAGCGACCGATTCGACCTTTCAGTCGCCGATAGTATTCATCTCCATGCCACAGAAGATCTCGCACCTTCTCCTGGTCAATGTCTTGTCTCCATTGCCTGTACGCGTCAATCGTTCGTTGCATTATCATGCCACGAGCGTTGTAGCGGTCTGTCATCAAACGTTTAACCCCAGATTCGGCGACGCATCGCAGTCCCTGTTCGAGACCTTCTTCAGTCGCATAAGGTAGAATCGGCGCAATGAATACCCACGTGTCTATGTCAGCCTCACTCAATCTCCTGAGCGCCTCGATTCTATCGGTGACGCAAGACGCGCGTGGCTCAAATATCCGCTGCAAGTTCTGACTGAACGTGGTTATGGTGAACCCAACATCAACCTTGTCCTTCATGCGTTCCAGCAAGTCGAGGTCACGAAGAACAAGGCTACTCTTCGTCAAGATAGAAAGTGAGAACTCACTATTCTTGGATACAAGGTCAATTACTCCCCGAGATAGCTTATACTTCCTTTCCAGAGGCTGATACGGATCACATACGCTACTGAGCCAGATCGTGCCCCCTCGCTTTCTTGGCAACTCCTTGCCCAACACGTCGAGCAGGTTCACCTTCACGTCTACGAAGCTTCCCCAAGAGTCCTGCAAGTGACCCGAGAAACGACGCATGAAGTTAGCATAGCAATTATGCGATACCAGCCCGTTGGCGATGAAGTCTCCAGTACCTGTTGTGATCTCATACATCTCTCGTTCTTCGCCAAGTTTCACTATGCTGACTATTCTGAACCTGCCTTTCACAGCCATTCCTTCAAGCGCGATTTTTCGTGGTATGGCGGTGCTGATCAGCTCGAAAAACCGCATATATTCTGCGGTTCCGCCTTTGACTCGTATCGCGGATGTTGGTCGCCCGGGATAGTCTTCGCGTTTGAACCTGAATCCATAGTACCCCAATGCCTGCACGGTGGTCCTCAGGATCAGCTCGTCCTTGTTCGATATCCGAATTGTCGCTTTGCGTTCCCCGGATGCTCCACTACCTTCAGCGTCAAAAATCCCGGCCATCCATCCTCGAAGCCATTCAGAATCTGTGTCGAAAGCTATGAGTGTCTCTATGCGCTCACAAAGCTCTCTCTGACTTGTTCTTATCGCGTCGACGTATTGAGATGACGCTGACAACCGAAACTTGAACCAATTCGTCTTGATTCCGAAAGACAATAAGTATTCGTAGACCCTGCTGACAGCCGCTGTGTCTTTCATTGCAAGCCTGAACTGATGCTGCTCATCTCTGCCCTTTCGCCTCTGGTTCGAGTAATCGTAATCACGTAGTAGCGCGTCCCCCCGTATTATCGCGGCAGAGTAGCCCTTCTTGTATTCGGTTGACTGCTCTGGTGTTCTAACCATGCATCCAAGACCTCTCAGAAAATTGCTCTTGGTGAGATATGGTCGCCGCCCCGGCCCTTGCATCTCGCCTAGGGTGTACTTCCAGCCGCGCTCCGTCAGCCACCGATGTTCGCCAGAGCACACAATTCTTGTCCCATTCTCCAACGTGACCTCGATGGCTGGCCTCACTACTTTCCAATGATTCAGCACGCGGGTTTTCACATAGATGTGCGAGCGAGCGCGTCTGCCTCGTATGCGCCGAACTCCAACAACTTCATCGCCGATCCGAATGTCCCTGATCGGTCTGCTTGTGCCATCAGACATGAGGATTAACGTGTCGCCATCTAGGCAGTAGACGCAGCTGTTCTCGCAACCAGTATACGGATTGACAGTGTAATCATAAGATGAGACTCCGGTCTTCGAAAGAGCAGTCTTGCATGATTTCGCTGTAACCTTCACTCTGCTCTCCAAAGATCTGTCACCCATCAAAGATCTGTAAGGAGCAATTTAGGTGTAGACAAGCTAGATCATCGTTCAAACTATGACGGCCGCACCAAGAAGAGCACACATCTACTCCAAAGCAGACGAGTCATATGAGAGGGCATCCTTCGCCTAGCGACCGGTCTTTTCAATCTCTAGCGGCTTCGCACCGCGAGGTAACCTGTCTTATGGCCGCGGTCGCCTTCACCTGTTCACTCAATGCGGGCTTCCGAGCGGATTGAGAGCCGTCTTGGATGAAGCGCTTGCTCGCGCTTAGTATCGCCCCACAGCATCTAAAGAGTGATTAGTCCACGGCTACTACTCTACTGTGAGGAGAGGAAGCGTTGAGCTCTGCTAGGGGCTCGTATGATAAGGTCTTCGAGTTGCTGGAGCAACATCACAGCTGGTTCTCGGAGAGCATCCCGCTTATCGCGTCTGAGAATGTTCCGAGCCCAGCTGTCCGTGAAGCAGTGATCTCTGATTTCGGCAACCGTTACGCGGAAGGCTGGGTTGGCGAACGGGTCTACGCTGGATGCGTGTATATCGATCAGGTCGAGCAGATCTGCATCGACTTAGCGAAACAACTTTTCCATGCCGAATTCGTCGATGTTCGTCCTGTTTCTGGTGTCTGCGCGAACCTCGTCACCTACACAGCATTCACGAACCCTGGAGACGTGATGATGGCTCTGGCGATTCCGAGCGGCGGGCACATCTCCATGGGCAAGAAGGACTTCAACGGAACCGCAGGCAGCGTGCACGGCCTCGACGTGGAATACTTCGTCTTCAACCGGAACGAGATGAACATAGACGCGGAGAAGACTAAGGAGAGAGTTGAGAAATTGAGCAAGGACGGAAAGCGTCCGAAGCTCGCAACATTCGGCGGCAGCCTATTCCTGTTTCCGCACCCAGTGAAAGAGCTGGCGGATTACTTCCATGGAATCGGAACCACAGTAGCGTATGATGCGGCGCATGTTTCAGGACTCATCGCTGGCGGACAGTTCCAGGACCCGCTCCGCGAAGGCGCGGACGTGATGATGATGAGTACGCACAAGACATTGTTCGGTCCTCAAGGCGGCACCGTAGTCTCCTGGGAGAAGTACGCGGAGCAAATCAAGAAGGCAACATTCCCTTCGAACACGAGCAACCATCATCTCCACACCGTCGCCGGGAAAGCTGTCGCATTCGCGGAGATGCTTGAGTTCGGCCGCGAATACGCATCCGAGATCGTGGCAAACGCTCAGGCGCTCGGCCAAGCGTTATACGAGCGCGGACTGAACACGCTTGCAGAGAGCAAAGGATTCACGAAGTCGCATCAGCTTGCTGTAGACACAACCAAGTACGGCCTCGGAGGAGACATCGAAAGGGCGCTCGAAAAAGCGAACATAATCGTGAACCGGCAACTACTTCCAGGCGACATCCAAGCCAACCGCCACTACCAGAACCCAGGCGGAATACGACTCGGCGTCTCAGAAACCACCCGTCTCGGCATGAAGAGATCACAGATGGCCGAGATAGCTGAATTCATCAAACGCGTCGTCGTCGACAAGGAACCACCAGAACAAGTCAAAAAAGAGGTCGCAATGTTCCGCAAAGACTTTCAGAAAGTCCACTATGCATTCGAGACCGCACGATCAGCCTACGAATATATCAAGATCCGACAATGACTGCAGAACACCACTGTCGAGAGGAAGCTTCGCAATGCGTCTCTACGCCCCAAATAGACGTGCAGTAAGTACAGTAGCCGATGTTCTGATGGTTGTAGTCGTGATCGCAGCGTTTTCCATACTAGTCGCAACAGCCCTACTCTTCAGACCATTTGCTCTGACAACTGGTCCAGGAAATCCAGTGACAGGCTCGGGAAGGGTCGTTACAAAGGAGCTGCAATACAACGATTTCAGAGTCATCCGTGTGGAAAGCGCTTTCCAGGCCGGCATCACATATTCAAACTCATACAGGGTCAGCGTAACGATTGATGACAACCTGTTCGATTATCTCCAGGTTAGCAAGGAAGGCGACGTGCTAACAATAGGCCTCAAGCCGAGCTACAACTTTCATTCCTTGACTTCGAAGGCAGAGATCAGTTGCCGGATCTATACGAATTGCAGTTGGATGGAGCAGCACGTGGCACGATTCAAGGATTCAATTCCTCTCACAAGTTCACGCTTCTCCTATCAGGCGCTAGCTCGGCAGAGATAGCTGACACCTCCGCTGGAGATGTCGAGATTGAGATTTCAGCAGCTGGCAGACTAAGCGGCAGCATGACGGCCAATGGTGAAGCACGATTCACTCTGTCCGCAGCAAGCACAACCACGCTAGGAGGCAAAGCCAACAATCTACTCATCGACGCCTCCGCGGCTAGCCATTTGGAGCTATATGATTTCACCGTACATAACGCGAGGGTAAACCTCAGCGGCGCCAGCCAGGCAAAGATAAATCTCGATGGCCGACTGGATGCGGACCTGAGCGGTGCATCAACCCTACTCTACAGAGGAGAGCCCACTCTGGGCGACATTAGCGTAACAGGCGGCTCCACGATAAGCGAGGAATAGACTGGAACCTTCGAATAGTTTCGTACAGTCATTTCCACCTCCACCGAGCTTCTCCTCACTGATTACTCTCTCGGATATCATCGCAATTACGTGACCATCTCCAGTCTTACACCAATTCCATACGGGGCCGGAGCTTTGGAGGTGTCTGTCTCTATTCTCACGATATCGCACAGACCTGACAATGTCTGAACATGCATGTGAGAGAATGTTTGACAGTTACTCAGGAATTCTAAGTGAGACTGTTTCCGCACTCCTCGCAGAATTTGCTGTCACGCAGTATCTTTGCTCCACAATGACGGCAGAACTTTGTTAGAGCAGCAAGCGGCGGCGGTGGCGGTGCTGTGGGAACAGGCGCTTGAACGGCCATTGGGTAGACTGCGAAGGGGGGTCTCTTACGCCTCATCATGAGCAAAGCAAGCATGATCACAACTACAACTGCGACGCCGACGCCTCCAAGAATCATGTACGGTTGAGAGTCATCCGTCATCCATTGTGCTTGCACGGTCTTAGGACCATCCATCACGATATCAGCTGTTGATGTGTCCGCCTTCGAGTCGCCGGTCCACGCTTGGAGGACGGTCTTCCCTCCAAGTGAGCTGAATAGGCCTGTCTCTGGTTGTGGAGAGGTGACGGAGAAGGTTGCTGTGCTGCCCGCGTCGTACCAACCACTGCCTTGTGGGTCTCCTAGGTCTGAGATAACCTTCAGCTCATATTGAGTCTTGAACGTGGCGGTTAGGTTAGTGGACTCTGTGGCAATGATAGTTCGCGAGGCATCCTTAGAGCCATCACTCCATTGAACGAACACGTACCTGACGCCTGAATCTCCCTCAATCATTGCATCTACCCCGAGCGTGTGCGTAGAGCCGATGTCCCAAGAGAAGACTTTCGGAAGCTGATCATCAGCATATGACGTACCGTCGACAGTGACAGGTACTCTCGCCGTAGACGAGCCAAGCGTGATCGAGGTCTGCGGAGGGGACGGAGGGGATGGAGGAGACGGAGGCCTGAAGTCGAGGTTCGTGTCCGTGAT
>Ga0315268_10000188_pt1 | contig 72399 bp, 62 predicted proteins | sample C1_top_MG_FD_204535 | JGI IMG/M metagenome (GOLD analysis project Ga0315268, IMG submission 204535) | Sediment microbial communities from Yellowstone Lake, YNP, Wyoming, USA - C1_top | ecosystem: Environmental > Aquatic > Freshwater > Lake > Sediment | place: USA: Wyoming | collected 2017-08-01 | reverse complement strand
CTACAGGCAAATGTTTTTGCTGGCATCTCTCGAACGCGTATTTCTCAAAAACGCTTATTTGCTTGTTTGCGTAATTCCAAAGTCGAATGGTTTGATTAATTGACTTACTTTTTTCAAAAATCAATAATTTACCGATGAGCATATAAAGTTGACTAAGGTTGATTGCACTACGAGTGCCACCCTCCGAATCTCCAATAACAATTGACATATCAAAACTCAATTTGTATGGTTCTAAAGCTTCTGCCATTCGCCCCAACGCAACAAGACAATAACCCGCATTGTTGAGTATACAACTTTGTTCAATCTCTTGAATTTCTGGAACAAGAATGTTCCAAGGCAGATCAAAAAAAATAGATAAAACTGAAAGCTCTGCGCCAATTGCTCCAAGCTTGTTTGTATTGAAAAATTCTTCCCCTCTTTCAATTCTTTTTAAATACACTTCATCATACGCCTCTTGATGTTCTCCCGCCTGACAGCCGTGTATCACCGCCGCAAAGAGCGGAGCCATCTCTTGCAGGATGTCAGGCAATTCTTTCGCGGCGGATCTATAGTATTCGTACAAGCGGTTATTGCCTTCGCGCCACGCGGCAGGGTTCGTCTCTTTCAACTGCTCGCTAAAGTGTTCGCGCAGCAGCGGGTGGCAATCCAGTTCTTCGTCCTGAGCGGAGGGTTGAGTAGCGAACGAAGTGAGCGTATCGAAACCCGTAGTCGAAGGACGGGCAAGCAAATTCAAATCGCGCAAGTTCGCCACTGCAAACTGCTGGACTCTATGTTATAAAAATCCCAGAGAGCCTGTTATAATAAAGCCACGAAGTCGCAATTTATGACCATATCATCCAAAATCAGGTGGTGGTATTGAATAAATGATAAATCTGCGTAGTAACGATTTCAGCCGTGTTTTCACGGGGCAAAAGCGACTGAAGTCGCCACTACCAGTGCCACATCACTTACATTGAACCACTACCCAAAATCAAAGGGTATCTTATAAAAACTATTTTCCTGATTCTCCTTCTCACTATCCCCCTCGTTTCATGCGGACTTGCCCCCACTGTCCCAACCGCTACTGCGACACCGCAGCCGACAGCGACAAAGATTCCCACCGCCACCGCAACTCCCACAGAAACGCCGATTCCCTTTCCACCTGAATCCTTGACAACTTGGGAAGGAATTTTTGGAACCAGTTTTCAGATTGACCTAAAAGACGGAACCATAAAAGACGAGACGACCGGAAAAATAATTCCCGAACTAAAACTCCTGTCTGATGGAACTATGCAGATGGCCTATGAATTTGACGGCAACCCCGACTTTAAATTTGCCATTGACCCCGAACTGGGAGACGCCAAAGTGATTGAAGAAGGCAGATTGGATTTGCCCGGCTGGTTATGGGATGGAGAAAAAATGCTACGCCAAAAGTATTCCCGCAAAAAAGGATATAACGGGATAAATACTGAATATGGAGAGACGCTTTATAACATTGCCGAAATACAAGCATATTTGACTAATATCAACAATGTGGATATGAACAAACCATGGAGAGAAAAGACTGATGCATATTACCAGTATTACTTGAGTGGTTGTCGGGCATATCAGTATCCCGAATGCCAAAACATGCTGCCTGGTTTAGGGGAGAATCTTGGCTATGGCACTTTTGAGTTGGCGGAAATTTACAACCTCCACGGGTGGCAGGCTAATACCATTCCAATACCAGATGGCTGGGGTGGATATATAGTGAAAAAGACAACTGGTTTTGAAGTAGCAGAATTGAAAATGGATCCAGTGTTTACAGTGATATTTATGGGGAGTGATGGAAAGGTGCATATCATGTTTGGAGATTCGGACGCTGTAGTTCCTGAAGAAAATGATCCCATCTGGAAAACAGAAGGTAATTTATATTTAAGCGATTTGAATTTAGGTGCTTGGAGTACATATTACGAAAACCATTGATTAATTTGTTTTTCGTATTTGGAGAATTGTTTGATGTAATGAAAGTATGAAAAAGCGTGGAGTGTTGTTTAAGTTATTATAAGCCTCCGAGGTCTTCAAGATCTCGGAGGCTTTTGTGCGGTAAACAATCCCCGCGATTTTCTCTGCCAATTCTGCCAACACAGAATCAATTTCATGTTCGCTCATACCGGATAACGGTTGGTTATCTTTTGTTCCGCCTTGTAATGCTGCCAGCCATTTGACCTTTTTCCATACGCACGGTTTGACAATTAGCGGAATGACTCGCAATCCGTCTTTGTTGCGCCGCGCGAAAAACTTTGGCAACTCTTCATCAAGGATAAATTTTGATGTCAGGAAATTTGCCGACACCATCAGGATGACAATACTTGCGCGGCTGATGGCGTTCTCGATTTCGGGTCGCCAATCATCACCCAATTCAATGCGGCGGTCATCCCACGTGTCCAAAATCCCCGCCATTTCAAGGACGCCAAGATGCGTTACGAGGCGATCCTTCCATTCTTCGTCTTTATGGCTGTAACTGATGAAAACGGTGGGAGCAACCATGATGATTTCCTCTTTATTACACTGTACAAGGTATTTCATGCGCGGCAAATGGAATCGCTGATATGTTTTATCTATCGCGCAAGTACGCGCGCCATGTGATAATACTCCTTGTTCACTTCACGTTTATTGCTGATCACATCTTCAAGAGGCACAAACACCACGCTATCGCCGTGGATGCCGGTCATCACACCATGTTTGCCTTCGACCAGCGCTTCAATGGCTTTGACTCCCATGCGCGAAGCCAGCAGGCGGTCATAGGCAGTCGGCGAACCGCCGCGCTGAATGTGACCGAGAATGGTCATGCGCGTTTTAAATCCCACATCCATATTTTCGAGCGCGGCGGCAAGTTCCATGGTTGGGATGGGCGAACCTTCCGCATTGATAATGATGGCATGATTCTTTCCGCGCTTATAAGCGTCTTCAATTACATCCGCCACTTCCTTGACCGTCACCGGCATTTCGGGGACCAACGTGATTTCCGCGCCGCACACAATTCCCGCCATCACAGCCAGATAGCCGCAGTTGCGTCCCATGGTTTCGACCAGAAAAGCGCGTTGATGCGACGAAGCTGTATCGCGTAATTTATCCACCGCGTCCATGATGGTATTCATGGCTGTATCCGCACCAACGGAAATACTGGTTCCCCACACGTCGTTATCAATACTGCCGGGAATACCGACAACCTTGATACCTTGTTGTGAAAGCGCGTGCGCGCCCTTCAAAGACCCTTCGCCTCCGATCACGACCAGCGCGTCAATGCCCGCCTCATTCATGTTACGAATAGCTTCGCGTTGACCGGCAGGCTCCTCAAACCGTTTACTGCGGCTGGTCTGCAGGATGGTGCCGCCGCGTTGCAGGATACTGCCGACGTCGCGCGCATTCAATGGACGAAATTCACCGTTGAGTAAACCGGTATAACCGTTTATGATGCCGATTGCCTGCATATTATTTGCCAGCGCGGTACGCACCACCGCGCGGATCGCGGCATTCATACCCGGGGCGTCGCCGCCGGAGGTCAAGACTCCGATTGTAAGTTTTTTTAATTCTGCCATCTTATAACTCTCTTTTGATTTGATAATGATCGAAATCACGCGCCACAATCACATCCGGATATATTGACTGAGCTTCTGCCAGCACATCTTTTTCGCGATAACGGCGCGAGATATGAGTCAGGAATAGTTTTTTAACATTTGCATCTACAGCCAGTTGTGCGGCTTGACGCGCAGTCAAGTGAGAGAACTGCTTCGCCATTTCCGTTTCTTCATCCAGATATGTGGATTCGATCACCAACCCATCCGCATCTTTACAAACTTCGAGCAGGTCGTCGGTTCTACCGGCGTCGCCGACAACGACAAGCTTCGTGCCTTTCTCCAGCGCGCCCAGCACATCGTCCGGGTTGACGGTGTTGCCGTCCGCCAGAGTCACTGATTTACCAGCTACCAGCTCGCGGCGTTCGGGTCCGAACGGCACACCAAGAGAATCCGCTTTATCGGATAAAAATGGACGCCGCGCTTTTCCTTCAAAAACAAATCCCAAACAATCGGGACCGCGATGCGTAACCGGCACAGCCGTCACTGTGAAATCTTCCGCTTCAAAAAATATGCCGGGCTTGATCTCGGTTAATCGCAGAGGCATGGGAGGTTGGTTGCCGCGCAGAACAACGTCATATAAAAGCGTACGCACACGCTCAAGCGTCGAGCGTCCGCCGAATACTTCAAGTTCTTCGATTGCTTCCCAACGCAGAAACGTGGATAATAAACCGCCCAGACCAAGAATATGATCAAGATGACCATGTGTGAGGAAAATACGCGTCAGGCGTTTGAACCCAATGCCTGATTGCAAAATCTGACGCTGAGTCCCTTCGCCGCAATCTATCAGAAAACGATATTCGTTATGAGAGACAATCTGTCCCGCGAGTCCGCGCTTGGCAGACGGCGCCGAAGCAGATGTTCCTAGAAATAGAATTTCAAACAAGGCATGTCCTTATGATAATTCGAGTAATTGTACCTTAAAGGAAACAGACCATTAGCGCTATAATCTTTTTCGATATAGTGTAACCACTCAACCGATTCGTTTTTCTTCTTACAAATACAGACTCTAATTCGGGCAAGCCGAAAAAATCTTTACCGCGAAGCTCGCAAAGAACGCAAAGATTTTCCGGGTTTTTTCTTAGCGGGCTTAGCGCGCTTGGCGGTTCAAAAATTCTTGCACTGAGCAATTACGATATTATTACCAAACCCATGCCGCTTATCAAACCATTCGGACCCTTTTTTAAAAAATCAGCCAAACCTAAAGGGAAAATAATTACTTCCAAAAAAGGTAAAGGTCAGATTGCGCGCGCCAAAAAAGAACGACCTGTTCCGCATCCGCCGCTGCCTGAACCTTCGTGGTGGGAAAAACTTTCGCCGGAACGCAAACTCGATGTAGTCGGCATCATCCTTGCCTTCGTTGGCATCATCATTCTGTTAAGTTTAATTTCTGCCAACCGCAGTATTGTGCTTGGCACATCCATCCGCATCCTCAGTCAGATCTTTGGCTGGGGAATTTATATTTTGCCGCTTGGTTTGATCGTTGTCGGTTTATGGCTGGTCTTCCGCAAGATCGAACGCATCCCGCCGCTCACATTCGAACGCGGCACAGGCATTCTTGTTTTATATTTTTGGCTGCTCACTCTCATGCACGCCATCATCGCGCAACCGGAAATGGCGCTGGTCGCCGCGCTGGATGGAGTCGGCGGCGGTTACTTTGGAAGTCTCTTTGAACGCGCCTTATGGCTTAGCCTCGGCATGGGCGGCGCGATTGTCGCCATGGCTGCGTGGTTCATCATCGGCTTGACTCTTATTCTGGATATTTCAGTACCGGATTTATTCCGCTGGATGGAACCGTTGTGGACGCGCCTCAAGCAGATTATCTTCTCGAAATCGAATCAAACCGCGCCCGAACCTGCCGCCGATGTAAATGGCTATATTCCACTGACAGAGAGTCCCGAGTCCGCGCCAGCCATTGACGGAATCGCGCCCATTATCACGACAACAACCGGCGCGCAAGTCATCCATTGGACTCTGCCGGATATAAGCGATATTCTCGACGAAGGTTCCGCGCCATCTGTTAATGAAGACTTCATCCAACAACGCGCGCGCTTGATCGAAGAAACGCTGGCGTCGTTTAGCGCGCCGGCACAAGTAGTTGCCATCAGCCGCGGACCGGCTGTCACGCAATTTGGCGTCGAACCGCTTTTCGTCGAGACAAGAGGCGGGCGCACCAGAGTCCGCGTGAGTAAAATATCATCCTTATCCGATGACCTGGCATTGGTTCTTGCCGCGCCGCGCATCCGCATCCAAGCGCCGGTTCCCGGACATAGTTACGTGGGAATCGAAGTGCCAAACGATGAAATGACGCTGGTGGCTTTGCGCGATCTTTTGGAAAGCGAAGCCTATCAAAAAAATAAAAAGCCGCTTGGCTTTGGCTTGGGACGCGACGTGGCTGGACTTCCGGTTTCTGCAAATCTTGAGGTCATGCCGCATTTGTTGATCGCAGGCACAACCGGTTCCGGTAAGTCTGTGTGTGTGAATTCGATCCTGACTTGTTTTTTATTAAACAACACACCCGACGATCTGCGTTTTGTTCTGGTTGATCCGAAGCGCGTGGAGTTGACCGGCTATAACGGTATTCCGCATCTGCTTGGACCGGTGGTAGTTGAAATGGACCGCGTCATCGGCGCGTTGCAATGGATGACGCGTGAAATGGATAAACGTTATCATCTGTTCGCGCAGGTTGGTTCGCGCAACATCACAGATTACAATGCCAAGATGAAAATGCAGGGGCAAAAGAAACTGCCCAATTTGGTCATCATCATTGACGAGTTGGCAGACCTGATGATGATCGCACCCGATCAAACCGAACGCACGATTACGCGTCTCGCACAACTTTCGCGCGCCACCGGTATTCACATGATATTGGCCACGCAACGTCCTTCTGTGGATGTGGTGACCGGTCTTATCAAAGCGAATTTTCCGGCGCGCATCGCGTTTGCTGTGGCGTCCAACACAGACAGCCGCGTGATTCTCGACCAGCCCGGCGCGGAAAGATTATTGGGACGCGGCGATATGCTTTATCAAGCTCCCGACGCGCCCGCGGCGTCACGCTTGCAAGGCGTTTTTGTTTCCGACCACGAGATTCAAAGATTAGTTGAATACTGGCGCAAACAGGCAGGCGGAGCAGGTTCAGCGTATGCCGCGGCAGGTATTTCCGCTGATTCCATTCCTGAAGGTGTGCCGCTTAAACAACAACCTTTATGGGAAAAAGTTGAAAAGGTGGAAGGTGATCCGCTTTTACCGGAAGCTGTTGAACTTGTACGCCGCGAAGGACGCGCGTCGGTATCCATGCTTCAGCGCCGCATGAGGATCGGTTATACGCGCGCCGCGCGCATGATAGACAATATGGAAGATCAGGGAATTGTCGGTCCACCCGAAGGCGCCACTCAAGTCAGGCAGGTATTGAATTACGGTCCCACCGCGCCGCCAAAGGAAAATTAAAGGATGGGCGTAAATCCTTTTTTACATACGGATTACGAAAATTCACGCGGGAAAATCTTTAAGAAATATTCTCTTGGGATTCGCACAGTCTTCGAACGCGTACGGCAAATATTCCTTTCGCCTAAAACCGGAATAATATTTGGAATATTTATATGCGCTGGAATCGCGGCATACGCGGTCTGGTATTCCTCAGCCGGTCGTTTCCCAGCTTTTCCCTTGGTAAATAACGATTACATTGAACTCGGCGAATCTTTTTTGCACGGACAATTGTCTCTGCTCGAACAGCCAAGTCCCTGGCTGATGAGGCTGGAAAATCCTTATGATTTTGAGCAACGAGAACAAAATCCTTATCATTGGGACGCGTCATATTATCAAGGGAAATATTACTTGTATTGGGGTCCGGCACCTGCGCTGGTCTTTGCGGCAATTGAGGGCATAAGCCGCGTCCAACCTTCCGCATCTTTAGTAATCCTTATTCCTTATATCGGTTTGGCGATAATTCTCCAGGCGCTTTTCACCTTGATATCAAAGCGATTCTTTCCTGCCGCTTCAAGCCTGTCACCGGGATTATTCACTGTGGCGGGCGTTGTAAACCTGCCGATTATATTTCTTTTGGGCAATCCACAGATCTACCATACATCCATTATCTTTGGACAATTTTTTCTTCTCCTGGGACTCCTGGGTTGGATGATATACGTTTATACGGAAAAGTCTGTCGGATTATTAATGGCGGGATTAAGCTGGGGACTGGCAATCGGCTCCCGATATAACCTTGGCATCTCGGTGGCAATCTACCTTGTCTTCGCGTTGATTTGGATGAAGCGGGAAACAGGCTGGAAGTCCGCGTGGAAAAGAGCGGGATTCCTTCTTATTCCCCTGGCGCTTTGTTTGCTTGGCTTGGGAATATACAATTTTCTTCGTTTTGGCAATCCGCTGGAAGTTGGTCAAACATATCAATTAACTCTCGCTTTGCCTCGCAATCTGTATTTTTCCCTCTCGTATCTTCGAGCGAATCTGTATATATATCTTACTTATCCTTTATCCTTACTTGAAAAATTTCCATTCGTTAAGACAGCGCTTTTCGATTGGACATATTCCTTTCTCCCCGCGTGGTTGAACGCCCCTTCTGAAATGATGTATGACCATTATATTTATGGCATTTTCCCTTCAGCGCCGGCGCTCTGGTTGAGCGTGGTCGCGATTCCATTATTTGTTCTGGCTGGAATTAAACGCCAAATTCATCCGCTCCCAAATTCAAAGCGGATGAATTTTTTCGCCATGGTCACTTGGGCTGGCGGGGCGCAATTTTTATTCCTTATGGTATATTTTCATTTTGCCGAGCGCTTTGCAGCTGATTTCTATATTCCTTTTATCCTGACAATAGCCATGTTGGTTTGGAAAATGGATGAGGTTTTACAGTCAAGGGGTAAACTCCGTTTGGTCTTTTGGATGATCGTGGTTGGATTAACCGTATGGACGGCAGGGCTTGGATTTTTTAGCGGCTTTGGCGTTCCGCCAAAAATCTTCCGCTCATTTAATCAAACGCTATATAACGATCTTGCCTCGTTTTGGAATTATGCCGCTGAGATATTTCGCATTTTCTGGGGAAACTTAATTCATTTTATGGGTCTGCAATAATGGAAAAAGAAACGCGCCCAACACAGGATTCTCAAATTGTTAACAATAACAACTTGACGATAAACCTGATACGGTTCATTGCGACTTTTCTGGTCGTACTGGCGCATATCAATTCAAGCGGAGAATCAAAATGGATAACCGTTTTTTATTACACCATTACGCGCATGGGCGCGCCGCTGTTCTTTATGTGCATCGGTTACCTTCTGCTTTCAAAGCGGGATACTACTACAGAGTTTCTTAAAAAACATTTATTGCCGCTCCTGATCTCTTTCTTTGTCTGGTCGGCAATCTATGATTTTATGGCGAATGGCGTCTTTCAAAAGGGCATTACCCTCGTTCAGGCCTTCAAGACGTTTTTACATATAATTAAATCATCCACAGTGGGATATTACTGGTTTTTCTATTCCTTGATTGGCATGTACTTGTTTGTCCCAATTCTATGGATATTTCTTCCAAAAGAAAGATCAAAGGAAATAAATTATTATATTGGATTATGGTTATTGGGATTTTCCATTATGCCGTTCGTGCGCAGCGCCATTGGAATGGACTATTACGGCTTGGAACCGCCTTTTGTTCAACGGTATCTCGGCTATTTCCTTCTCGGCTATTATCTGGCTGATTTGCAGACACGCGCCAAATTCCCATTATTTGCGCTTGGCTTGTTCGTCATGAGCTTTGCTTTTTCATTTTCCGTTTTTTACTTTAACCTGCCCCCAACTGATAACGAAGATTTTTTTCGCAGTTACATGAGCATTAATATTATTTGTATGTCCGCTTCATTTTACGCGTTGATGTATTGGGCGGGCAAATATCTGCCTGAAAAATTTTCCGTTCCGCTGGAAATAATAGATCAAAGCGTTTTTGGGATTTATCTCGGTCATTTGATCGTTTTGAGCAAGATACAAACACTAATAACATCCATGGGACTTCAAGGCGGATTTTTTTCAACCGCGCCTGTGATTGCGCTTGTTACTTTTATTATCTCATTCCTCTTGATTACATTATTAAGAAAAATACCGATTATTAAATACGCCATTCCACAAGTTGGGAAATAAAAACGGCGGTTTTTTGCTTGTAAAAAATCATCCCAAACGCATGATATATGATCACATGCGGGAAGCTGCCGGCTGATGAAATATAAATGCAGAGACTGTTCTTGTGACGACAGTCTCTGCATTTACTTTACATTGCAAATATTTTTTACGGCGATTTTCCCTGGCGTTAAATCATTATGGTCCTATATACGTAAATCGAATTTGTCCGTATGAAATTGTACGTGTTTGATTATCCTCGGTTGTGATATTTGCCAACTTAATATATTGAGCGCCAATTTGCGACGCATCGAATCGGAAAGTTCCAAGCGTGACATATTCATTGCTCAATGGAAGTTGGTCAATAATCACCGAAGTCTTTCCATCCGCATGCCAAATTTGATATTTCGCGGCAGATGTATCCCCTGTAATTGTCGAGCCATTACAAGTCCATGTTATGGCGGGGTGATTGGGTATAAACGCCTCAATTTTGTACTTTCCTGTTAAAGGAATCACGGGATACCAACGACCCGCATGATCTTCTGTTACAGCATTGGCGATATTAAGCGTTAAGTAACCGCCTGTGATTGCCATCCACTGATTATTCGCAGAACAAGCATCGGGATAGGCAGGATCTAAAGATGATTGAACAGTAAATGGAGCAGGTATCGGATCACTGGCGGTACTTGTAGGAATAGGGGTCGGCGTGATGACTTGAATAGAGCTATTTTTGATGATCCACAAGTAATTATTAAGTAGATTCCAATTTATGCTTTTATATGGATGGTAATAATTCCATTTTTTCTTTATTGTATATGGATCAACTTTTATACCGTTTTTATACACATCAAAATGCAGGTGAACACCTGTGCCTTTTGCACTGCCTGTATCACCCGCTTTTCCAATGACCGTTCCGCGTTGTACCGATTTTCCGCAGTACGCGGTACTTTTCAAGTGAGCGTATAGAATTTTGATTGTATTTGAACCATACGTTTGTATCATGACGATGTTATTGCCATATACTGAGCTATATCCACATTTAACAACGCCGTTAATGGAAGCCACAACATCAAAGGATTTCCAAGTTGACGAGGAAGTCTGCGGCTTTCCCAGAATATAATCTATCCCGCCATGAATACATATATTTTTCTTTGAATCATATTGGTATCGAGCTGTACATTTCGCGTTTATACAACATTTAGGCGGTTTCGCAAAGTGCGAAACCCATCCTTGCTGTACATTTATACCTGTTCTTGAGTATGGCGCCGCCAAATATGGAGTAGATGTAGCGGCTAATGATATTTGACTTGGAACAATAGCGAATAATCCAATAGCAGCTATTATTACGAAAAAGAATATTCTGGCTATTATTTTCGATTTCATTTTTTCTCCTTTTATTGTATTATCCGAAAAATCAAGATACTGTTCTTATTGTATTTTTTTTCTCAAAATAATCAATGCTTTGAACATTGCAAAACAGTAAATTAGCCATCAAATGAGATAAGACATGTCTTTATAATTTTATAATGTAACGACATTCAAATTGAGAATTGTTGCATAACAAAATTTGTCTCGCCATCACTCACATCTTGTTGTATAATTTCATTACGCCCTGGTAGTTCAATGGATAGAACAAGGCACTCCTAAGGCTTAGACGTGGGTCCGATTCCCGCCCGGGGCACTCCAACGTTCTCATCAAACATTAATATAAATAACCCTTGATTTTTTTTTCATCTTACAGTAATATAAGGGTGATGGCCGCTAGGGTGCCCCCCTCACCCTGGCGGTCATCATTTAAGCTATTGAACTTGGCGGTGTAACTAAACCCATAAAGTGGCCGCTTTGGCCACTTTATGCTTCCAGAACGCATAATTTGGAAATGGCACAAAACGCAGACTACTTTGCCAATTTCAATTCCTGAAGCATTTCATGCCAAAACCTTGATGCATTAGAGTCGCGCATGACTGCGGGGTTACCCAGTAAAGAACCAACCTTTTCCGAACTTGGATACAACCCCCGCGAATGAATTTTGAGCATTGCCTGGCGGATCTCACTTTTCAATTGTTGAAGCGTTTGCTCACGATGGGTCTTGTAGTAATTTTTGCGACGAATAGAAATAGCCCTGTTCAACTCAGGGAATTTTTCACGTAGTTCTCTGGGTGAATAATTTAAACTCTTTGCGACAGTACGCATGGATGGGGGCGGTTGTTCTTCGCATACCAAGACAGTTTCCAATCTTTGACTAATTCGAATAACATCAAAAGGAATTGGAAGACGGCGGTTTTTGGTTGGATTGGGGATGTCAGGTAGAGAGTGTATTTTCAGGTTGGCATAATCGAGTGTTCCAGGCTTTGAAGTGAACAAGTCATAAAGAGAAACTCCGCACCAATAACATAAACGCATAAGAGATTCGATTTGTGGTATTTGCTTGCCTGATTGCCAGGCTGTCAAAGTGCGGCGCGAAAGTTGGAGGTTCTCCGCCAAGTTCTGCAACCTGCCACCTGTAACTTGTTCACAAGATGCAGCAATCAAGTCAGGGATATTTTCCAGATGGGGCGCAGTCATTAAGTCCTTGTTGTGTGAAATCAATTCCCCAACCGTTTTTGTCACCCAAATCTGCCAATGCCATTGTTCAGTTGTCCATGAAGTGCCAGACAGGGCTGTAGTAACGCCAAGCCACCTCGAACATTTTGAACAATATCCGGGGTGGAAAATAGATGCAAGCAGAGGTAGCGTTACACGGCAATCTGGATAAGGACATTGTTCAACTAAAGTCCGTTTGTGGTGAAGACATAATGGAACAGCGCTCACGTTCCAAAGCAATGGTTCATATATAGGTTCTCCTGTTGCTTGCCAATCAATGAAACAATCAGGACACCAGGCACGGTTAAATCTCATTTGCCTTTGCGGAGTCAGCACTGTAGTCCATGGCAAAAAAGTTAGATGCCGCAGATCTGTGCGGAGAGTTAAGAGTTCCAAGGCTTGTACCCAATTTCTGGCCAGTGCGCCAGTTCCGTTTAGAGCACGCACTGCTTCTTTCCAGAAAGAACCCAAAGTATTGCCATATGGATTGGATAAATAATCGCATTTCAAGAAAGGTAGTAGTTCCTGAGTTGTAAAAGTGCGGAGTGAGACACTATGGGATTCAGCCAAGCGAGAAATATAGCTCGTCAGACTCTCAACATTGGGTGTACCCATGCCAATTGGCTCGATGGTGTAGAGTCTGCTGTGTGATGGATGCACGGGAAGTGTCATATCCCAAATCTCACAGGTATCAAGTAGATTGTTCATGATTCCCCACTAGATCACGTACTGGATTCCGTTTGCCCACTTTTCTTGAAGAATGCGAAACTTGATTCTCAGCATATTCTGTGGACATTCCCAATAGAGAACGTAATTCTGTTTGTGAACGGCTATTTGGAGTCAATATTTCTTCACCCTCTCGAATTTCGCGCGCCATACGCAGGAGTTTGCGAGTTGGTAATGCTTGCCGTTCCAAAACGGCCTTTGTAATTATTTCCTGTCCATCTTCCAGAGTTGTAGCCAGCGCACGGGTTAACCAATCTTTCAACACACCCACACAACCCACCGAATGTTCGTAAAAATATTCAGACTGAGCAATTAAATCCGGCTCACCCGTTAAAGGCAAGTGACGCTGAAAAGTCAATAAGGTACGTTTGAAGTCCAACATTTCTTCTGGAACATCAATGTGATATCGTGGGAAATGAATTTCACAACTGCGCCGATCAAGTTGCGCACTCAACTGGGAAAAACTAAGCAATTCATAAGTGCCGATTAACACATGGGTTATACCCGTCAAATTTGCCAATGATTTGATGGTATCCATCTGGTCAAGCAAGCGGCGACCGCTTGCCATTCTTTTGAAATGTTGTGCCTCATCCACAATGAAAGCAGTCGGTCGCCGGTGGCGCAATGCTTGCTCCAATGCCCATCGTAATTCTGAAGTAACTTTGTGGCGACCACTGTCCATTAAATCTGCTCTTTCACGCAAAACATGAGCAGGCAATATCTTGTGATCAATCAGTGGGTCATCTAAAGCTACCAATGCTCTTTTGTAATAATCCCGCCAGCGAAAGCCATCTGCATCTGCCACGGCAACTTCCATCCCCACAACTGGAATATGTCCCGGATCCTTTTCAATCGCCGGTTGCCCTGCTTCCCAAAGCTGTTGTTCCAAACGGCAACGAAGCGTTGTTTTTCCCACACCAGTGGGTCCAAAGACAAAAATCAAAGATGCACCGGTTGGTTGTTGGATCGCTTTCCAAAGACTTTGATGGGCTTCTTTGAGGTGCGAGTGAGCCACCACTTTTTCCTGAAAATATGCCAGACGTACGGACACAGATTGTGAGAGTAATTCTTGAGGAAAATCAGTCTGAGATGCCATGTTAGAAATCCTCATATGGCGCCAGATTTTCCCCTGCTGTCAGGGATTTCTGTTCAAAACAAGTCTTGATTTCTCTGTCGCGTATGCTCCTTTCTTCACTGGAGCTTGTGATTGTTGCAGGAATTGGTTGTGCAAGCATCTCTCTTGCTTCAGTATCTTTCAATCGTTGTTCTAACAATAACTCTTCTGCTTCCAACGAAGTTAGAAAATCTGCCAACTTGCGAGCTGTGATCGCAAATTGTTTCCCGTGAAGTTGATTCCGCTTGCGCAACTCAATGGTGGCTAATTGGATTTCCCGTTCGGAACGTCCAGCAAAGATGGCATAATGTTCGGAAAGACATTGCACCCAGCGCCCTTTGATGAAAGCATAAGCTACCCCAGCGTCAAAGGGATCATAGCGGACCGGAACTCGAGTCTTTTCTGTCTCTGGATCAAGAAGAGCATCAGACCAATAGCATAGGGAATTGATTTTAATTCCCAAATGTGGCATGATCTTTGCCATTCCTTTGCGGGTGGTAGGTAAAGTCAACATACGAAAAGTTTCATCGTATGGAATCAATCGCTGCGGTCTTTGTCCTGCTTGCACCATACCCATTGCAAAAGCCTCTTGTGGTGTTTGTCCTAATGCTGGATGCTCAATCGTGTCATAGACATCGTAAGCCCACTCACATAATCGAGTATGAAACTGACCCAGTGTCCAACAAGCTTGTTCCTGTGGCGACACCGATTTTGTGACCTGGCGAACATTGCGAGTAATTTGTGTATTTCCCAGTAGGTTGTAAATGAAACGTGTATTGGTAGTTCCAAACAAGCGTTCACAAATCGAGCCAAAACGCGGTTTTGCTGCAGGCCGAGTTTTCTTGCTGCATTCGTAGCGCGCCAGAAGAGTCTCGAAATATATACTTTCGAACTCGCGTCCTCCATCCACCACGATGATCTGTGGAAAACGGCCATGCCGTTGTACGCATTCCCGCAAAACCATCATACAAGCACGATAACTGGGCGGGTCAAAAGTCAAAGTCACAGCCAACAAACGTCTGGAAAAAGCATCACTCAGAAAAGTGCCCCATGGCCTGCCCAAGTTGTGTCCTGTATGAGAACATACAAGTTCAATGTCCAGCAGAGTATGATCTATGTGCCCAATTTCAAATGGACGGTCTCCATGTCGAGGAGTAGTCAAGGTCAACTCCTGGTAAAACGCCTCATGTTGATAGGCTGCCCGTTTTCCCTGGCGCTTTTTAACTTGCTCCACTCGAGGACTCTTTTGGATTGCCCGGATAAATGTTTTGTAACTGGGAGCTATGATCCCTTGTTCTTCACATTTGAGTACCAAAGCTCCATACACAGAAACCTTCGTTTTTTGTTTCAGCGTTTCATAATCATTGGCGATAAATACTTTCATCAGATCCAGGATGTTATTCGGCAATTTCTGTTGGCGGTTGCCACGCTCTTGATGCTGCGGCAGAAGGCCCACATAACCACAGCCATAGTGAGTTTCTGCCTTTTTCCATCTGACTATCCACCTTCGACTTGTACGGGCAGGAATACTTTTGTCGTCCAACCAATGTCCCATCAGCCGGGGAGCAATAATTTCATAACGTCGGTTAGCTTCCTCAAAATCAGCTGGACTTGCAATGGAAAGTAATTCATGAACAGCAGAAGGCGTTCCGAAAATCTTTGTTTCTTCAGAGTTGGTTAACCGTTTTGTTTTGATCAAGTCTTCGAATGTCGTTTGGGGCAGATTGATAAATGCGCCATCCGCGGCAAGTAATGTAACTTGCGTAGCGCCAAGATTAACAATGGTCCAACAACATCCATCCCAAACCACAGAGGCGCCAAGAGCCACAGTAACAAAAGGATCGCTCCCACTGGAAAAAGATGTAATCGTTGCGTAACCTTGTGCAGTTTCTTGATCCCGAAAGATTCGCACTCGTTGCGGCTCAGCTAAAGGTACGGCTCGTAGATCAACATAAAGTTGTCCTTGGGCTATCATGGCAAAAATGATGTCACTTGGGATTTTTCCAATTGCAAGTAATTCTTGAAGCGTTATTCCGAAGCGTTCAGCAACCAATGACACAGTTGTAGAAACCACTTTCTCATCCAAGCCCTTTTTATCTGCATGCAGATAATCTTCTAGAAATAGCAGATTGCGTTGCAAGCCCCAATCAATTTCGGCAGAGGATCGAACTCGATAGAAAAAACCGAATTGCGCTGCATGCTCTTCGCCTGGCGGACAATGCCAGACGTTTTCTTCTTGGACATATCGGCGGGGCATTTGCTCTGCCAGACGCGGTAGCTCTGCTTCCGTTTTCCATTCTTCCCACCCAATGCTATCGCTTCGAATGACAAAGTAATCTGGAGTGTGCCAAATACCTACTCTCCGCCCATTCTTCGCCTCATACATCAGCTTGATTCGCGATGGCTGATCATAATATTCCAATGTCCCCGAGTCGTACTCTTTCTCATAGATGCCAGCCAATTCGTTTCGATGACTTTCTGCTTGAATAATGACTCCCATTTTCTGGCTAGGATAGCGGACACTAACATTTCCGGCAGCGCTGCGAACACGCCGTATGGGAGGTGATGAACGGATCCCATCAATGACCTGTTGCGCTTGCTTTGACAAATTGAGCTTTTGATAGAGCTGATGCAATTCCGATTCGTTTAACATGGTTCTGCCTCCAAAAGAATGTGAGATTTGATCGACAATATATCTCACCAGTATCTTTTAGCGGGCATTGGCACTATTACTTACGGCCAAGTTATGCTTCCAGAATTTACTTGCGGCCAAGTTATGCTTCCAGAATTTCCCCACCAGTTGATTTGGCTGTTCAAATTAGGCTAAAAAGCGGCCACTTTATGCTTCCAGGCACGGCCATTTTATGGGTTAAGTCACAGGCGGGGTTATGAAAATTCTTTTTACCCATGAAAAATTTACGCCTATGAATTTTTATCGTTGGTCTGCCTGATTAACCGCCGACTATTATTTCGCTATTTTCTTTAACGCCTCGCCGAAACGCGCGACTTCATCCAATGTGTTGTAATGCGCCGCGCCGACTCGCACCATGCCGCCTTGATCCAGCAAGCCCAATCTTTCCACAACAGCCAGCGCGTAATAGTGTCCATCCCACACATAAAAACCCGCATCGCCTAATTTTTCCGCGACATCTTTTGGATGTTTTCCATTCAACGTAAACGAAACAGTCGGTACGCGCTCATCGAGGCGCTTCATATCCGTCAAGCCATAGATGCGCGCCCCCGGCACAGACTGGATCGTTTCGATTAGCGCGCGGCTCAACTCGAACTCATACGCGCGTAACGCGGACATGGCTTGTTTATACACAAGGCGGCGATCGCGGAATCCCGCTTCCTTCCACACCTCAGCCTGTTTCTCGCCAAATTGATTTCCCAGCCACTCGAAGTGTTCCAGCGCGCCCAGCACGCCCGCGATGCCTTCGTGATTCTGTGTGCCGGTCTCGAATTTATACGGCGGCTCATTCGAAGCAGGACGAACCTTGTATGCCTTTAGTTCATTAAGCAGGTCATAACGTCCATATAATATGCCTGCATGTGGACCGAAAAATTTGTAGGCGGAACAAACCAGAAAATCACAGCCAATATCCTGTACATCAATCGGACCGTGCGGCGCATATTGCACCGCGTCCACATAGACGATTGCGCCGGCATCCTTTGCCATTTTGGTCAATTTGCGGACGGGGTTGATCGTTCCCAAAGCATTCGAAGCGTATCCAAACGCGACCAGCTTCGGCTTGCGCGCCAGCGCCTTTTCAAATTCATTCACTTTCAAGGTTCCATCTTCAACGTCAAAATCCACCCAGGTTAATTTGCAGCCCTTATCTTCCGCCGCCAACATCCACGGCGAAATATTTCCGTCATGGTCAAGCCGCGTGACAACGATTTCATCGCCCGCGTTGAAATTACGAGCCAGCGAACGCGAGATGTGCAGAGTCAGCGTGGTCATATTATTGCCAAAGATGATTTCCTCAGGACGTTTCGCATTGAGAAAATCCGCCATGGCAACACGCGCTTCATGCAAGACATCATCCGATTTTCGGCTGGTCTCGAACATGCCTTCATGATTGGCATTACACTCCAGTAGATATTTATTGATTCGGTCGAGACTATGCTTGGCAATCTGAGTCCCGCCGGGGTTGTCGAAGAAAACAGCAGTCCGATCCAGCGCAGGGAATTGTTGACGAACAGCTTTCAAATCAAGAGACATGCTTAACTCCTGTGAATCATGAATTTTGCAGACGGTCCATACGAGAGCCGCCGATGCAGGAAAATTATAGCAGGAATAATTCAAAAAAATTATATGCGCTCAAGGAAACTTTTTTTTCAATCCTGCGTAGATTACTGTGTTGTATAAATTGCAACAAAGAAGTATCGTATTCGGCGGTATTTTTTGTTATCATTGCAAATAGCGAATTTGGATATGTCTACTAATCCCATCACTAACGAAACTTCCCTTGAAAACCGACCCATCTTGCGTTGGATACTCATTGCTATATGGGTCTCCGTTGTCGCCTACATTGTGATCGTCCTGGGAACGGCTCTGTCGCCGCAATTTACAACCACCCTGAATTCAAATATTACCCAAACCTTGCTGGGGATTCCGACTCTGCTTAGTTTGGGATTTTCTTACGGAGTGGATATTCTACTGGCGCTTGGATTCTCAGTCATTGGGGGATTGCTCGTTGTGCGCCGCTCGGACGATTGGTTTGCCATCTTCACATCGTTGTTCCTGATTACCTTTGGTATGCGTATCACCGATCTGGCTAATAATGTCGCGATGATGCCTGGCTACGAAACATTAGGCGGATTAATTCTGGCGATGGGCGATATTGGTATCGTTTTATTCCTGATGCTCTTCCCCGATGGAAAGTTTACGCCTCGCTGGCTAAAGTTCATCGCTCCATTGCTGGTCGCCACCATGTTGGGGATTTACATCTTTCCCGCCGCTCCCTTTTTTTGGAAAAAATTGGGAATAGGCAATTATTTGATTGTAACAACTACATGGTACATCGTCGGCTTTTTGGCTTGTATCTACCGCTATGCCCGTCATGCCACGCTCGCGCAAAAACAGCAAATCCGCTGGGTAATAATTGGAGCGTTGGGACCATTCCTGTGGTTTTTTATATTTGAAATATTGCAAATTTTTATTCCGGCGCTTTCTGGCACAACAATTGCGGCGGTAAGTTTTCAGATCACCGCGCGTTTATTGAGTATTTTCTTGTTCCTCATGCTCCCACTTTTTATCACTATTTCAATTGTACGCACCAAATTATTTGACATTGATCTCATGATCAATCGCTCGCTGGTCTACGGCAGTTTGACGATTGGACTGGGAATTATATTTGCCATATTGCTTGGTTTGATTTCGTTGGCATTCAAAAATATTCATCAAGGCGATCAATCCCTGCTTGCCGCGACCGTTTTTTCTGTTTCGGCAGGCGCACTATTTCAGCCAGCGCGTAAAAAACTTCAGCGTTTTGTAGACCACGTTTTTTATCACATCCAAATTGACTATCAGAAAACGCCGGCAGATATCATCGCATGTTCCGAAGCCTGTTTCACCGGCACAACCTTATCTTCTTATCGCGGTCTGAAATTAATTGGGCGGGGCGGTATGGCTGAAGTCTACCGCGCAACAAATCCCGCCAACGGCAAAACGGTGGCTATCAAGATTTTGCCCGCCACGCTTGCCAGTGACGACCAATTCCGCAGGCGCTTCTTGCGCGAAGCGGAAATCATCTCCGGGCTTGAACATCCCAACATCGTGCGTGTGATTGATTTCGGAGATGAAAATGGCGCTTACTACATCGTCATGGATTTTCTCTCAGGACCTGACATCAGTAATCTAATCAAACAGAAAAAACGGATCGCGCTCCCCGAAGCTGTAACCATGTTACGAGGCATCGCTGACGCTCTGGATTACGCGCACCAGCATGGGCTGGTACACCGCGACATCAAACCATCGAATGTCATGCTGGATTCATCCACCACACCGGCGCGCACAGTATTGACCGATTTTGGCATTGCCAAGATCGCCGATGCACACACGCGTATCACAGCCACTGGCGTGCTGGGAACTTTTGATTACATCGCTCCGGAACAAATACAGGATTCCGCTGAAGTAGATGGACACGCGGATATTTATGCCTTGGGCGTGATGAGTTACCAAATGCTCACCGGTCATCTGCCATTTGAGCGTCCCAACACCGGCGCGCTCTTACTCGCGCATTTAAACGCTCCTCCACCAGACGCCCGCGAACTGGTACGCGACCTGCCGCGCCATGTTGCTTACGCTCTTCAACAAGCAATGGCAAAAAAACCAAAAGACCGTTACGAAACTGCCGGGGAATTTGTAACAATGTTGGCAAGCGCGTAACAGCGTTTATAGTTCGCTAGCGCGGCGTTCGGCTTCGACAAATTCCTCGGGAGTATTGAGATTCCAAAATGCAAGCCCTGATGGATCATAAAATCTGATATCTTCAGGCGCGAGTACACGCACTTTAACTTTAGGAAACCATGCGATCACTTTCCATTGATCCGCATCAAGCGCAGACTTAATCGCGGGAACACAAACGGCGCGGCGATAAATAGCATGGATCGGCTCGTACCCTTCATCCGATTTTGGAATGACGACATCCGCTTCTTCCTCGACGAGCAACTTGCGCGCGGCTTCAAAAAGGCTGACACTGGCGAAAGGCATATCGCAAGCTACAACCGCGACAATCGGATGTGTCGCGAAAAAAAGCGCGGTGTAGAGTCCGCCCAAAGCGCCGCGACCAGATATAAGGTCCGGAACGAGACGTAAATTTAGGAAGGTATAATTATCCGGATGATTCGTCGTTACGATAATTTCATCCGCAATTGGAAGCATTCTATCCACCACGCGTTGAATGAGCGGACGTCCAAGAAAATGTTTGAGCGCTTTATCTTCGCCCATGCGCGTGGACTGACCTCCAGCTTGAATGGCGACGGTTAACATAGGTCTATTATAAGATGAGTTCGCTGGCTAATGTAGTGGATCGTTTAACGATTGAAGGCGAGTTATTTGAAAAACAAAACAATGACTCGGTGCGTTGTATCGCGTGCGGACATCGCTGCCTGATCCGCGCGGGCAGGCGCGGTATATGTCAAGTGCGGTATAACAAGAATGGAAAGTTGCGCGTCCCGTGGGGATATGTCGCGGCGCTGCAAAGCGATCCGATAGAAAAGAAACCGTTCTATCATGTCCTGCCTGCCAGCCATGCTTTAACATTTGGAATGTTGGGATGTAATTATCACTGCGCTGGATGTCAAAATTGGTACACGTCACAATTTGGGCGCGATGATAATTCAAATGATGCCATCAACTTAATAAGAAAAATAACGCCCGCGCAAATGGTCGAATATGCAAAAAGGACAAACGCCAAAGTTATTGTTTCGTCTTATAACGAACCATTGATTACAAGCGAATGGGCGGTGGGAATATTCAAAGAAACAAAAGCCGCAGGCTTGATGTGCGCATATGTTTCAAACGGCAATGCCACGCCGGAAGTGTTGGAATATCTGCGACCATATCTCAGCGCGTATAAAATTGATTTGAAATGTATGCAGGATAAAAACTATCGCAAGCTCGGCGGCGTTCTGCAAAATACGCTGGATACGATCAAGCGCGCACACGAAATGGGATTATGGGTTGAAATTGTCACGCTGGTCATTCCGGGATTTAACGATTCAAGCGAGGAACTTTGGGATGCGGCGCGTTTTATCGCCGGCGTTTCAAATGATATTCCCTGGCATGTGACGGCTTTTCACAAAGACTATAAAATGACCTCGCCGAATAATACCGACTCGCAGACACTCTTGCGCGCGGCAGATATTGGACGTGAAGCGGGTTTGCATTATGTTTATGCCGGGAATGCAACCGGCAGGGTTGGGGAATACGAAAATACATTTTGTCCAAGCTGTAACCAGCGTTTGATCGCGCGGCGCGGATATGTAATTACCGAATACAAAATTACCGGCTCTGGCGCTTGCTCAAAGTGCAATACTAAAGTAGCGGGTCTGTGGCACACAAACCCCTCTACAGTAGGGTTAAATGGAATTGGCTTACCATTGCCTGTATATTAAACGCTTGTTTTGTTGTATAATCGGCACACAAATTTGAAAGGAGGCGCATCAGCCCAAGATATTAATCCGCCCTATTTCTAATTGTCAATCAAAAACCATTCAAATTTTCTCTTGGAGGAGAAACCGTGAAAAAAAACTTTTATGTACTAATTTCGCTCATCGCCCTGGCTAGCATGGTTCTTGCAGCCTGCGGTGCGAAACCCACTGAAGCTCCTGCTGTTGTGGTTACTGAAGCTCCTGTTGTAACTGGCCCTGGCGGCTCGATCTCCTTCCCCGAAGGCGGTAAATCGGTTACCGGCGCTTGGACTCAGGAACCGGATAATATCGCCCCTTACTACACCCAGATGTCCTATGCTATTTGGATTGCCCAATTAACATCGGTCGGTCTTGCAGAATGGGATGATCAGGGTAAGTTTGTGGCTGAACTGGCCGCTGAAGTACCCACTGCTGAGAACGGTGGCGTTTCCGCCGATGGCTTGACCATCACCTGGAAACTCAAACCAAGTTTGAAGTGGTCCGATGGTGAGCCCCTCACTTCGGCTGACGTGAAGTTCACTTGGGAATCTGTCATGGATCCCAAGAATGTTCCGATGTCTAAAACTGGCTACGACAAGATTGCCAGCATCGATACCCCCGACGATACTACCGTCGTGATCAAATTCTCTGAGTTGTACCCGCCGTGGCAGACAGTCTTCACCCAGGGACCCAACAATCAGGGTTCCATCCTGCCCAAGCATATTCTCCAAGGCAAGACCGGCCTTGAGAAGGATCCATTTATTCACTGGCCGACCATTGCTTCTGGTCCGTTCGTGATTACAGAATGGGTGCCTGGCGATTATATGACCCTGCTCCCCAATCCGAATTTCTATGCTGGCCGCCCCAAATTGGACCGCATTCAGATCAAGTTCGTTCCGACTCCTGAAACCGCTCTGGCTGCCTTGCAAACCGGCGATATTGACTGGTATCCGGATTTCTCTGAAGGCGATATCGTAACCGTCGGCGCGCTCGAACCCGCTGTTCACCTTCTGGTTAAACCCGGTTTCGATTTCGAACATTACTTTTTCAATCTCGGCACCACCGCTGGCGTAGATGGCAAGGGCAAGGCTGATGTAGATGGCTTCTGCCCGTTCAAAGATATCAAGGTTCGCAAGGCAATCACGCTTGGAATCAACCGCCAGGCGTTTGTTGATAGCCTGCTTGACGGCAAAACCACCGTTCCCGCCACCCAGTGGCCGAACTCGTCCTGGACTAACGCCAGCCTGAAACCTGATGCCTATGATGCTGCTGCTGCTGAGGCTCTACTTGACGAGGCCGGTTACAAGAAGGGCGCTGATGGCATTCGCGCTGGCAAATGCGATGGCAAGGATGTGAAACTGTCCTTCACCTTCGATACCACCGACAAACAGCTCCGTGTGGATATTGCTCTTGCAGTTCAATCTGATCTTGCCAAGATCGGCATTGAATTCAAGCCGACACACACCCCGGGTGGTACATTCTTTGCAGGCTATACCGATGGCGGCGTAATGCCCACGGGCAAGTTCCAAATGGCTGGTTACACCACCGGCTTCTATCCCGATCCGATGACGGGTGTGATGGACAGCTTCTCCTGCGAAAATGTTCCAAGCAAGGATAAGCCGGCTGGCGCCAACAACTATCTGCTTTGCGATCCCAAGTTGGACGAGATGATGGCTGCAGTGAACGCGTCTGCCGATCCCGCCGTTCGCAAAACCGCTCTGGATGCGTTGCAGAAATACATTTTCGATCAGTACTATGTGGTCATGATGTATGCCCGCGCCAATGTCTATGGTTACACCGATCGCTTCGTGCCCGCCCCCTTCGGTTTTGCAAGCAATATGGACTGGAATGCCGAACTCTGGGATGTCAAGTAAATTGTAGGTTTCGTTTAAATTGTGAGAGGCAGGGAATCCCTGCCTCTCACATTATCACCTGTTCAGCTTTATCTCAGGAGGTTGTTTATGTGGGCATACATAGCAAGACGCTCCATTCAGGCGCTTTTTACACTTTTAATCATCACGGTCTTATGTTTTATTCTCACGCGTCTTTCCGCTGACCCGCTTGCGCAATACGCCACCAACCCGAATATGACCGCGGCAGATCGAGAAGCGTTGCGTGAGCGGTTGGGATTAAATCAACCCATGCCTCTGCAGTATTTTAAATGGCTGGGGTTAGCTGTCCAAGGCGACCTCGGTATCTCTTTCTTCTCAAAACAGCCTGTGTTGTTGATGATCTCACAGCGTTTGCCCAATACCCTGAAATTGATGGTCACGGCGGAAATTATTACGATCCTGCTTTCTTTATTTTTAGGTATCGTATCGGCGATCAAACAATACTCACTATTGGATAACATCATTTCAACCCTCTCCTTTATCGGTTTTTCGATGCCGATTTTTTTCATAGCGCTCGGAGCGATGCTCATCTTTGCCGTCCAATTTAAAGCATGGGGACTGCCGTATTTACCCACCGGGGCCGATATTTGGAATACAAAAGACCCAGTAGCATTGATACAACATATGATCCTGCCTGTGTCCTGTCTGGTGATCATTACGACAGCCGGATACGCGCGTTTCATTCGAACCAGTATTCTTGAAGTTCTTGGATTAGACTACATCCGCACAGCGCGCGCCAAGGGACTCAACAATCGCACCGTATTCTTCAAACACGCCCTGCGAAATGCGGCTCTTCCTCTTGTAACGATCATCGGCTTGGATATTCCATATCTGCTTGGCGGCGCTCTGGTAACCGAATCGGTTTTTGCCTGGCCCGGCATGGGACGCTTATTTTGGGAATACGCCCAACGCGGCGACTTTCCGGTGGTACTTGGCATATTATTAATCATCTCAACTGCGGTTGTGGTATTTACGATCATTACCGATATCGTGTACACATTTGTTGACCCTCGCATTCGCTTAAGCTAATTACCGGAGTCTGATATGTCTTCTGAATCTGCTGTTCCCGACATTGCTATTCTCAACGCAGAAACTACCGCCCCCCCACTTACCCCGCGTCAGTTGATTATGCGACGCTTCCGTAAGCATCATTTGGCATTGTGGGGCGTTGTTGGATTTATACTGATATCAGCTTTTATCTTGATTGGCTCCATCCTAGTCAACAATACCAGAGCCAACGAAGTGGACCTACAGGCGCGTCTAAGCCCCCCATCCCAGGCACATTGGATGGGTACTGACAGTACCGGTCGTGATATCTTCGCCCGCATGATCCACGGTGGGCAAATTTCCTTGATCGTCGGTTTCCTAGCCGTTGCCATCTCTGTAAGTCTTGGAACGATCATTGGAGGTTTTGCCGCTTACTATGGCGGCTGGGTGGATATTATTTTGATGCGCTTCACAGAAGCCATGCTTTCCATTCCAGCTTTGTTCCTGCTAATTGTGCTGGGAAAATATCTTGGCAGAGACGTACAGACTATTATTGTATTTGGACAAAGCTATAGCGGAAGCGTCGGTATCGTGATCGTTGTGATCGGCGTAACCTCGTGGATGTATCTGGCTCGTATTGTGCGCGCCAACGTACTCTCTTTGCGGGAATTGGATTACATTTCTGCATCCAGGTCACTAGGTGCCAGTAATATGCGCATCTTCTTCCGGCACCTTGTCCCGAATACGATGGGCGCCATCATCGTCTCGTCCACGCTAGGATTGGCTGGCGCGATCCTCAATGAAGCTTATGTCTCGTTCCTGGGACTCGGCGTGCAACCGCCCACAGCCTCGTGGGGCAATATGTTAACCAGCGCGCAGTCTTTTATTCAGCGCGGCGCCTGGTGGATGTGGGTTTTCCCCAGCCTGTTCATCATTATAACGATCTTGTGCATTAATCTGGTCGGCGACGGCTTGCGCGACGCCTTCGATCCGCGTAGTAACCGTCATATATAAATTATCCCCGGTAATATCAAACTTCCGCCGCTTTGAAAGCGGTGGAAGTTTTTATTTATCTAAAGAACATTCCCCAGACAGCCAGAGATCCAAATAATAGAGATACTATGCCTGCGCCATTAATGACATCGCGCAATTCGGTAGAATCTTGCAATTGAAAATTCGGATAAGCGCCTTCTAATTGCCAGCGCGGACCGGCGTACCAGGTAAAAATCAGCCCGCCCAATAATCCGCCGACATGCCCCCAGTTGTCAATGCCCGGCGCGAGACCCAGGAAGAGGTTTGCCACAATGATAAACGCCACATTGCCAATGGCGCGCTTGGCTTGCTCGCCGAACAGTTTTTTGTTCTGAAAAAAGAATACGCCTTCAGCGGCGACCAGACCGAAGATCGCGGTGGATGCGCCAACCGAATATCCGTTCTCAGCGCCCAAAATAAAAGATAGCACATTGCCGGAGAATGCCGTCAGTACATATAGCAAAAGAAAACGTTTATGCCCAAAGTGACTTTCAAGCAGGGGACCTATAACAACCAAGCCATACATGTTAAAGAAAATATGCGGAATGGAGCCATGCAAAAGGGCGGGCGTAAAGAATCGCCAAACCTCTCCTGCGCGGATAAATGAATTGATGCGCGCGCCGAATATCTCAAGCCAGTCAATTCCATTAACGGGGTAACCATAGAAATAGACGCTGGCTAATTGTAAAATATAAACAAGTACCGTTATGCCGACGATGACATACGTCACAGTTGGCGCGGAGGCAGGCAGGGCGACGCGTACCTCTCTGGGCGGCGCGGCAGGTTGAAGGGCGGGAAGCGAAGCGGGGGTTTCATCCATCGAGTGATACCTTGCGTTGGTTTACGAGATGATGTTCAGCCTCAATAATGGAGTGGATTATGTCCACTGTTTCATCCAAATGAGAATCGCTGTTGACGACGACGTAATCAAATATATCCAATTGTTGAAATTCCTTACGCGCATTGGTAATCCGCAAAGCCAGCGATTCTTCGGTCTCAGTTTTACGGCTGCGTAAACGGCGCTCAAGCTCTTCTTCGTTCGCGGTGGTGATAAAGATCATCAAGGCTCCACGCACCAGTTTGCGAATGGTCTTCGCGCCTTGCACATCAATTCGCAAGACCGCGTTTTTGCCGCTGGCAAGCGCCTGCCTTACCTGATCTTTTGGGATGCCTTTGTAATCGCCATAGACGATGGCATGTTCGAGCAATTCATCCTTTTTAATCATGCGCGTAAATTCTTCTTTTGAAACAAACAAGTAATCTTTGCCGTCAATTTCGTTCTCGCGTTTGGGGCGCGTGGTGGCTGTGACTACAAACTGAAACGGCATGCCGCGTTCTTTCATCTTTTGCATAATCGTATCTTTCCCCGAGCCGGATGGTCCTGAGATGACGATCAGCAATGGATTTGTTTTTGGAATATCAAATTCGGAAGTCATACGCGTTATTGTACCAGACCAATCCATGTCTCTACAAAAAGTTCAGTAATTCTTAATGCGGTTTTTATTCATCCGCATATTTCGCGGATTATGCAGAAAAGGCAGTAAAATAAATATATGCCCACCTATGATTATCTCTGCCAAAACTGCCAACAAAAATTTGATGTATTCATGTCTTACAGCGAGTACGGCAAAAAATCCGTACAATGCATCCATTGTGGAAGCGGCGACGTCAAACGCCGCGTGAACCGTATCCGCATTGCCAAATCTGAAGAACGCCGCATGGAAAGCATGGAGAGTATGCTGGGCGGACCGGGCGATCTGGCTGACCTTGAAAAAGACCCGCAGGCTTTGGGACAAATGATGCGGAAAATGGGAAAAGAAATCGGCGAAGAATTACCCGCTGAATTTGGCGAAGTAGTGGATCGCCTTGAATCAGGTCAATCGCCCGAAGAAATCGAATCCGCGTTGCCAGATTTGGGTGGGAACGATGCGGGAATGGACAATCTGTAAAAGCAATGAGTGGTAAGTGATAAGTCACAAAGATTATTTGGCTTACCCATATTTGCCATGATACGCGCCGCGGACCTGGCAGTTGCCGCGGCGATCACATCTTCGTGGCGGGATGTGCCTGTCCGCGCGGACACGGTCTTGATCGGCGAAATTGGTCTGGCCGGCGAGTTGCGCATGCCCGGTCAGATGCAGGCGCGTTTGCGCGAAGCCGCCAAACTTGGATTCAAAACCGCGATTGTTCCAAAAGCAATTCGAGTGGGAGAAGGCTGTCCCAAAGGAATTGAGATCATCGAGGCGCGCTCTGTTCAACAGGCATTGGACGCGGCGCTGGTTTCACATGAAATTCCCAAAGGACGAAAGGTGGCGTAATAAAACGGCAAGATGTCTGTGAAATTTTTTCGCATAAAAAACACAGCAACTGCCTTGACATTAAAGACAGTTGCTATTGCTTTGTTGGCTGGCGTATAAATATTACGACTTTAAGATTTGGATTGAAGTATTTTGTACAGCTCATCAAACATGAACATCGGCTTGTAGGATGTGTCCACTAAATATTGCATAGAATCAACACTCCCATTCAGCGCAAAACCGATAGGATCCCACATCATAAAACTTTTGCCAATTTTTGAATCAATAAATGCTTCAAAAATTGTATGTAGGATGTCTTTTTGTTCCTGTTCATCATTTGTGTTAGCGATGCTAAATTCTGTAATCCGAACATCGCCAATTTCAGCAATGGCTTTCAGATGTTCTAGTAGGGTTTGATACCCAAATTTTTTGGCATTCCATCTCCATTCTCGATCAATAACGGTGACGTGAAATTGCATTCCAATATCAAAAGGTCTCTCAATTCCCAATTCTTTTCTTAACTTATCTTTCAAGCCAATCAAATACCTATATTCAAAATCCGCTCCAGGCGATTTTGCTTCTGAAGATGCTGTGTTGTAAATCAAATGAACATCTTTTCCAATTTCTCTACCGGTTTTTAAGGCTTCATTCCATGCGACCTTGTAACACTCGTAGGGATAATTTGTTCCATAAAACTTATAAAATGGGTTGTATCCTTCTCCCCAACCATAATCAAGCGTGGCAGGGTTGTTGACAATTGCTTCATTTACGAAATTAGCAGATGTGAAATATGGTATCTGAAAGAACTTTTCTACCCTGTCTTTCATGTAAGCGTCAACTTCATCTTTTGATGCGTTAACCATATAGTGCGAAGCAGTACCTTCTTTAAAATAACCAAATGCCCAAAAAAAATGATTTAGGTCAAGACTCATATTATGCTTTTTGGCAAAATCAGATAAATCACGCCAATACGCAAAACCTTCTTTATGGTTTACATCCGTGAAATTTGGATGGCTTGCCATACCGTCTGTGACCGTAGAAAAATTGATCAGGAAGTTTTGACATTCTGGAACGTAGAAACTTCCATACCCAAGAGATAAACTGAATCCAATATCAAACCCAAGTTTACGTGCCAATTCGCCCATTGTAGGTGGTTTTGGAGTTGGAGTTAATGTTGGTGTATTTGTTGACATTGGAAACGGCGTTAATGATGGTGTTGCCGTTGGGTCAGGCAATCTTGTTGCATCTACGCCACAAGCCGAAAGTGCCAATCCTGCGGAAGTTACGCCAGCTAATTTGAGGAAATCTCTGCGAGACAACTTTTTACTCATTTTTTCTTTTCCTTTGCCAGGCAAGGAACTGCCCAACAGCTTATAGATGTTCAAAGATTAACTTGCATTGAGTATAGCACTCCTTCCAGTTGACAGCCATTTGGCTTCCTTCGGAAGTGCTTCGCGAAAATGACTGTCAACTGTGTTTACGGACAAACCGGTTCTGCATGTGGTTGAGCGGGCAATCCAAACGCTTCATACACAGGAATCCCGTCCCATTCTTTTGGGATTTGTAATCCCAGCGCATACGCGGCGGTGGCGGCGGTATCCGTGATGTGAATGCGCGTGGTCAATTTTTTGGGCTGCACGCCGGGACCAAAGATGATCCACGGGATGGTTGTGTTTTCGGGGATATTCTCAACGTGGTTTTCGCCGCTTCCACCATGATCGGCTGTGATGATCACCAGCGTTTCATTTCGCAGATTAAGTGTATCCAGCATATTGAGCAGGCGATTTATCTGCTGGTCTGCAATATAGGCTGTGTCCAATTGTTTTCTTGAAAGCCAGCGAGTATCGTGACCGGCAACGTCAACATCTCCCAAATGAACAAACATCAAACCAAAATCTGGCGGGAAGTTAGCCAGTAATTGAGTCATTAATATTTCGTCAACGTATGTACTGCCAGGTTCCTCCACGAATTGGAATATATCCGTGTTTTGCGGTTCGGTGATCTGACGAAGTTTTTCCTTGCCGACATACATGACGGTTTTGTATCCCGCCGCGTGCGCGAGATCAAATAAACCTGTACCGATGGCGTATCCGTTTTGCGGGATATATTCATTCCATCTCACGTTATGTTTGAGTACGCATAAACCTGTCAGCATGGAAGTATGCGCGGGAAGCGTGACGTTCGGTTGCACGGTCTGCGCGGATAATGAATACGCGCTCTTTAGCATGAGCGCCAATAAATAAGGCATCGGCGCGAGATTGATCGCGTCCGGTCGTAAACCGTCAATGCTGATGATGAGTACGCGGCGAACGGCGGATGTAGGCGGAGGAAATGTTGGGGGCGCGGCGGCAGTTGTCAGCGGAGTCTGAGTCGCTGGCTGGGCGGTAGATAAATCTAAAACAGGAGTCGCAGGCGCGGAGGGTGTGAATGCCTGTGACGCAGGAATATCCACACAGGCAAATAAAAAAATGGAAACAAGAATAAGCAGGAGATATTTTTTCATATTAATAAAAACTCTAAAGGTTTAGCGGCTTGTCTGTAATTTTTCCAATACCACCAGCAGTCTTGTGGAAAATAATGCCGGAAATGGCGACAATAGTTTTTCCAAAAATTTCATGAACGGATAAGCAAAAGTCGGGTAGAGTTGCGGACCGGAATATCCGCCTGACGCGGCGTAGGCTAACGCGGGGATTCTTTTAACTTCGATAATTTTCCAATCATTTAATTCAGATGCGAAATAATTTTGTACAAAGATACGCGTGGCATTCCCTTGGCTTGAATAATAATCAATATGATTCGGCGACCAGCCTTCAGGCGGCAACCATTGGATTTGCTTTGCTGTCCCAATCGGTTCAGGATGAAGCGGACCGAAGACAATATATCCCAGCGCGCTGATACCTGGTTCCATCATGATCACGCGTCCGCCAGGTTTGAGTACTCGCTGAAATTCTTTTAAGGCGGCGCCCGGGTAGCGGAGGTGATGGAACACATCCACCATTAAAAGGTCAGAGATGGACGCGTCTGCAAAAGTTAACTTGTAGGCGTTTTCAACCTGGTCTATCCATGAATATGGAAATAGGTCGGTGCGGATGCAATCAGGAATGGTCTCGTGGATATTTCCCATGCCCGCGCCAAGCTCCACCATTTTTCCATCGGAGAGTTTGCTTAGATAGCTTGCCATGAGTTGATGGAATTCGATGTAGCATTTGTGCAGTATCGGTTTGCGACTCCATAGCCGATAATTTTTTTCAATCAAGTCTTGATGTAAAGCAATTCCCATCTTTTACTCCTACGATTTGATAAAGTGTCCGACTTCGTACACGTCGCCGAAAAAAGATGGGAAGGCTTTCATGGCTTGCACTGAAACCTTTTTCAAAAATCGTCCGGCAGTTTGTGAAATATCTTTTTCTGTGGAAAAATGATGGTCGCGGATGTCATATCCCAGGATACGGAACATTAAGACCATGAAGGGTCGTTCAACGGGAACGCCATAAACGACCTGTCCGCCGGGTTTAAGTACGCGTTTAATTTCGCTAAAGGCTTGTTCCAATTCATGCGCTTTAAGATGTTCGAGAATGCTGATTAACAGAACTGTGTCGAACTGATTATCTTCGTAAGGCATGTTAAGAACATCGCCGTTCTTAAGATCAGGATAGACTTTGTGTGAAGCGAATACCTGACCAACTTGTTCGATGTCGCAAGTCAGGTCAAGACCATGAATTTTTTTATACATTGCGTTCAAGTTGAGGAAGGTCAGTCCGCTTCCAAAGCCGACCTCAAGAATACTGCCGCCGCCTTTACATTCGGCAAGACATAATTCCACGCGGCGCCGATACATGTAACCAAAAATGGGAAGATAATAAAAGATTACCGAATATTCTTTGAGAATGCCGCGGTATTCTTTATAAGAGAGTAAATGCAGAGTTGGCAATTTAAATTCTCAGATGAATTTGATTCGCCGCGCGGCAAACGCGACCATTCTAATTAACAACATGCCGTGTTTCCAACGGGAAATATTTGTCGTGCCATACGTACGTTCGCGGTAACGGATGGGCAGGTCAACGATTTTGCGATTCAGTTTTGCCGCGCCGAAGATCAGGTCATAATCTCCGAACGGATCAAAGTCGCCGAAGTAGGAACGGTTGGCGGCGATTTTTTCGTAGTCTTCGCGCGAGAGGACTTTTGTGCCGCATAATGTATCTTTGATCGGCTGTCCTAATATCCACGAAAAGGCAAGGCTGAAGAATTTATTTCCGAGGAAGTTTAAAGTCCGCATGGCTTCCTGATCCATTGGGTAAACGAGACGAACGCCATTGATAAATTCGCCTTTGCCTGAGACAAGCGCTTCGTAAAAACGCGGCAGGTCTTCAGGCGGAACGGTCAGGTCGGCGTCGAGGATCATGAGGATGTCGCCGCTGGCTTTCGCGAAACCGAGACGAACCGCGTCCGCTTTGCCGATGCCTGGTTGCCGCAGAAGCAGGCTTCGGGTTTCGGGATGATTCGCCATTTCCCGTTCGATGGCTTGGTAGGTATCATCCTTTGAATGTCCTTCTACAAAAACCAATTCGGTCTCGCGTCCCATTTTGGGAGTCCGTTCAAAGATGGCTTTGACATTACCCGATTCATTGCGCGCGGGAACGATGACGGAAACGCTTGGTTCTTTCTTTGCTCGTTCAGGCAACGGACGCGCGATAACGATATTCGATAACGCGAAACCGGTGAAGGGCCAAAAGCGGACAAGGAAACGGTTGCAGAATCCGCCAAGAGGCAGGGGCCAGAGTACTTCGTTTGTAGCGCGTATGACTTCAAAACCAGCTAAATTCAACATGCCGTTAATATCTTCGCGCGTGAGCCAGTTTTGATCTTGCAGTGGATTGGCAAACCCAAAACTTTGTGCCAGACCGAGAGGCAATTGCCAGAGATGACTGTAAAAATTAAGGATCAGGCGCGTACCGGGCATACAAAGATGATGGACTTGTTCGAATGCCGTTTGCACATCCCACAGATCGTTGACGGCGTCTGAAAAAATGATGACGTCAAATGTGTCTTTGAGTTCGGTGAGATTGTGCGCGTCAGCTTGAATAAATTCAAGCGCCGGATATTTTTTTTGCGCGCGTACGATCATCTCCGACGAAAAGTCAACGCCCACGCCATGCGCGGGTTGCAATTCGGCAAGCAAGTCGCCGAGACCGCATCCAATTTCAAGGATACGCTGTCCGGGGGTTATTAAAAAACGATATATCTGGTTGAGGCGGCGATGGTACCAACTACCTGCGCCGCGCCAGTTATCGCGCTTGACGGCGACTGCATCCCAATGCTTGATGCGCGTCTGTTGATATGCTTCTTTGGATAAATCAAATGGGGAGTTAGATTTCATGGCGGCAATTGTACCGCTTCGCGAATAAGTTTGCACAGGTCTATGTTATAATTCAGTCGCTGAATTTTGATATGGAAACCACAGAAGAAACTGTTCACGAATTAAATTTGCTTGAGCAAGTGGAGCATGACCCGGATGTTAATCAATCCATGCTTGCCACACAGCTTGGCGTTGCCGTCGGTACGGTTAACTGGCATTTAAAACGTTTGATTTCCAAAGGCTATGTCAAGGTACAACGCGCCGAACGCAAAAAATTGCGTTATATCATTACGCCGGAGGGAATTGCTTTGCGCGCGCGACTTGCGGTGGATTACGTTGAAAAATCTTTTTCCATTTATCGGAAGACTCGCCAGCGCGCGCAGGAATATCTGATCGAAATTCGCCGCGCGGGATATGATCGTGTCCGCATTCAAGGCGCGGGCGACGTCGCGGATATTTGCAAACTAACTTGCATGGAACAGGGTATTCAGGTGGTAAATGATAAAAATGTCCCCACATTATATGTGGATGGATTTAAAGTGCAATTGGAAATGGAGAAAGAATCATGACTGATAAACACGTATTGATTACCGGTGGAGCTGGATATATCGGTTCTCTTCTGACCTCGGAGCTGTTGCGCGCGAACCATCGCGTTACCGTGGTTGATAGTTTGTTGTTCGGCGGCGAATCCCTGCTGGGATTTTTACATCATCCTAATTTTCATTTTGTCAAAGCGGACGTGACCGAACCGCGCGCTGTGAAAGACGCGCTCAAAAAAGAATGGCAAAAGCCGAACGCGGTGGTGCATCTCGCCGCGATTGTCGGATTCCCCGCGTGCCAGGCTGTCGGCAAGCAAGCCGCGTGGCGCTACAATGTCGAAGCGACGAAAACGGTCTTTGGTCAGTCGGCAGATTTGGGCGTGGAAAGATTCGTGCTGGCGTCCACATACAGCAACTATGGTCTATCCACTGACGGAAAACCGGTCACGGAAGAATCCTCTCTCAATCCGCAATCTTTATATGCAGAGACAAAGATCGCGGCGGAGGAATTTTTACTTTCGCAAAAAGATGGGAATGTCGCTCCATTGCTTTTTCGATTCGCCACACTATATGGCATTTCTCCGCGCACACGTTTTGATTTGATCGTCAATCAATTTGTATTGGAAGCGTACACCAAGCGCGAGCTTATCATTTATCAACGCGGCTATTCGCGTTCGTTTATCCATATATTGGATGTTGTGCGCGGCGTCATCATGGGGTTGGAAGCCGAGCAATCTAAAATACGCGGACAGGTGTTCAATCTCGGTTCGGATGATGGAAATTACACCAAGGATGAAATTGTGCAATTGGTGTTGAAGCGTATGCCCGAAACAGTTGTGACGCATAAGGATTTAACATTCGGCGGCGACATGCGCGATATTACCGTGTCGTTCGCGAAGGTCAAACAAGTGTTGGGCTACGAAACGACAGTGACAGTGGATGACGGCATTCGTGAGATTTTATTCGCGTTGAAAACCGGTCTGATCCGCAACCCGCTGGATGAGCATTATCGCAACGCGCAGTTTATTGTTCAGTAGGTTGCAGGTTCAAGGTTACAAGTTTAAGGTTTAAGGTCGAAGGTTGAAGGTTGAAGGATTTAGGACATGACAACTGCAAAGCGGTTTGAAGATTTGGATGTTTGGCAAAATGCGAAAGAGTTAACAAATTTGGTTTATAAATATTCTTTGGATGGAGCATTTGCGCGTGATTTTGGTTTACGCGATCAAATGAGACGGGCATCTGTTTCGATTATGTCAAATATTGCTGAAGGATTTGAAAGCCAGACGCAGGTTATGTTTATAAAATATCTGGCTTATGCAAAAAGTTCTGCCGGCGAACTGCGCGCCCAACTTTATATCGCCAGAGATCAAGGATATATCGCCGACGAGGAATTTAATAAAATATTTTCACTGGCTGAAATATGCAGTAAACAATTAGCGAAATTTATTCAATATCTTGAAAACCAACCCAATGCGCGGCGTGTCCGCGAAGAAGGAATAATCTATAATGTCGAATAACCAATCTTCCAACATTCAACCTGCAACCTTAAACCTTTCGCCGTTTTGGAAAAATAAACGCGTAATCGTCACTGGCGGAGCGGGATTTCTTGGTTCATTTGTCACCGCAAAACTGAAAGAACGCGGCGCGGCGGATATTTATATTCCCACCATTGAAGAATACAACCTCGTTGACGCGAACGAGATTCGCCGCATGTATGTCAACGCGCTTAAAGGCGTTGACCCGAAGAATGTGGTTATTATTCATCTCGCCGCGAATGTTGGCGGCATCGGCGCGAACATGGAACATCCCGCCGATTTCTTTTATGACAATCTGATGATGGGCGTGGAACTCATGCATCAGGCATACAAGAACGGTGTTGGAAAATTTGTCGCCATTGGAACGGTCTGCGCTTATCCAAAATTTACGCCGGTTCCGTTCAAGGAAGATGATCTGTGGATCGGTTATCCCGAAGAGACCAACGCGCCGTATGGTCTGGCAAAGAAGATGATGTTGGTGCAGGCGCAGGCATATCGTCAGCAATATGGCTTCAACGCGATTTTCCTCCTGCCGGTGAATCTATACGGACCGCGCGATAACTTTAATCCAAAATCATCGCATGTGATTCCTGCACTGATCCGCAAGGCAGTTGAAGCAAGCGAACGCGGCGACAAAGAAATGCTCGCATGGGGCGATGGCTCGCCAACGCGCGAATTTTTATTTGTAGAAGACGCCGCGAATGGAATCGTCACCGCCGCCGAAAAATATAACGGCGACCTGCCTGTCAATCTCGGTTCTGGTTATGAAATCTCCATCAAAGATTTAACTGAAATGATTATCAAGATGACCGGCTTTCAAGGAAAACTCGTTTGGCAAACTGAAAAGCCCAACGGTCAGCCGCGCCGCGGACTCGACGTCAGCCGCGCAAAGGAATTATTCGGCTGGAGCGCGCAAGTCCCGTTTGAAGAAGGAATGAAGCGCACGATTGAATGGTTCAAAGAAAACAGGTCGAAAGTCTAAAGTCGAAAGTCACGCGACTTTTGACCTTTGACTTTTGACAGAGGCAGAATGACCCAAACAATAAAAACTACACCCCACGAACCTACTACCATTTATATCAAGCCGCCATCAGGACTCGCCGCGCTCAATCTGCGCGATCTGTGGACGTATCGCGAATTGATCTATTTCATGATCTGGCGCGACATCAAAGTCCGCTACAAACAAACCATGCTTGGCGCGGCATGGGCTGTGATCCAACCGGTGCTGACCATGCTGGTCTTCAATTTTATTTTTAACGGCGGCATCACCAAAGTCCAGACTGACAGCAATATTCCATATCCGATCTTTTCATACACCGCGCTTTTGCCGTGGGGACTTTTCACCGCCGCGCTCAACAACGCCAGCCGTTCGTTGACAACAAACCAAAACATGGTGACCAAGATTTATTTTCCGCGGCTGGTGTTGCCGCTGGCGTCTGTGCTGGGCGGGCTGGTGGATTTTGCCATCGCGTCCGTCATTCTGGTTGGATTAATGTTCTATTACAAAGTCACGCCGAATCTTGCGTCGCTTTGGACTCTGCCATTCTTCCTAATTCTCTCCATCATCGCCGCGCTCGGCGTCGCGCTTTGGCTGGCGGCAATTAACGTTCAGTATCGCGACGTCAACTATGTTCTCCCGTTTCTGACTCAGTTCTGGCTGTTCATCACGCCAGTCGCATATTCGGCGAAAGTCATTACAGGGAAATGGCAATTCGTTTATTCGCTCAACCCGATGGCTGGAGTTGTGAACGGATTCCGCTGGGCTTTGCTTGGCGCCAATACCGGTCCCGGTCCGCAGATGTGGATCTCGGTCACCGTCTCCGTGCTTGTTTTAGTCGGAGGTCTTTTCTACTTCCGCAACATGGAAAAGACTTTTGCAGATACCATTTAGGTTACAGATTACAAGTTGAATCTTCAACCTGTAACTTTTCAACTTTCAAACCTTTAAACACAAATATGACAATAGCAATTTCTGTAAAAAATCTCGGCAAGCAATATAAGATCGGCGCGGCTCAGGGGAAGTTCCGCTACAACATGTTCCGCGATGTGATCGTGGATACTGTCATGATGCCGGTGCGCCTCGTCCAGGCTTTGCGCGGAAAAGGGATGCGCGGCACAAGCGGAACATCCACGATCTGGGCGTTGGATGATGTTTCCTTTGATCTCGAAGAAGGCAAAGTTCTTGGCATCGTTGGTCGTAACGGCGCGGGAAAAAGCACTTTGCTCAAAATCCTTTCGCGCGTCACCGAGCCGACCAAAGGTACGGTCAGCGTGCGTGGACGCGTCGGCTCGCTTCTCGAAGTTGGCACAGGCTTTCATCCCGAACTGACCGGACGCGAAAACATCTACATGAACGGCGCAATTCTTGGAATGAAGCGCGCCGAGATTGACAACAAATTTGATGAAATGGTCGAGTTCTCCGAAGTCGGTCAGTTCATTGATACGCCTGTAAAACGATATTCTTCCGGCATGTATCTTCGTCTCGCGTTCGCGGTTGCCGCGCATCTCGAACCCGAGATCCTCGTCGTAGATGAAGTCCTCGCGGTTGGCGACGCGGAATTCCAACGCAAGTGTCTCGGTAAAATGAATGATGTCGCGCAGCAAGGACGCACGGTTTTATTCGTCAGTCACAATATGTCCGCCATTCTTCGCTTGACTCAAGAAGCGATTGTTCTCAACAAAGGACGACTCATCAAGCGCGCACCTACTCATGAAGCGGTTGATTTTTATCTCGCGTCGGGTCAAGCGGAAACCGGCGAACGTAAATGGAACAAGGAAGACATCCGCGCGGACGCCGCGCCTTTTGCTCCTATCGCATTGCGTATCAAAGATAAAAACGGAAAAATCGTTGATACTGTCCGCTCTACAGAATCCATGACCATTGAATGGGAATATCAACTTGACGCGCCGGTTACAGGTTTGCGCGTTGGCATGTATCTCAACACCATGCGCGGCGAATATGTCTTTACCGCATTTGATACCGACGACGCAAAACGATTTGAACAATTCGGTGCGCGTCAGTCGGGGCGTTATATCAGCCGCTGCAACATTCCTGCGGATTTTTTCAACGAAGGTCGTTATTATCTTGGAGTCAATGCCAGCGCGTTCGGCGTTAAACGTTACTTCATGGATGAAAACGCCATTTCTTTTAACGTGGATATTTCTGGCGCGCCTGGCACACAATGGCCCGAAATTCGACAAGGTCCCATCCGCCCGCGCTTGGATTGGCAAATTGAGAAAATTGGTTAGGTCTCGATACGGCGGTGGTCGAGTAGCGTTCTTCGCGTATCGAGACATCGCCGCCTACTCGACCTCCTTGATATGAATCACGCAATCAAAAACATCCTCGGCAACATTCCTTACTCCGCAGACATTTACGATTCGATTCGCAAAGGTCGCCCTCATACGCGCTATAACTTAAGTCAGCTCGAAGCCGCGTTGCCAAAAGCAGTTGCCGAGGCGTTGCCTTTTATTCGCGCTGAGCGAAGTCGAAGCGACGGCAAAAAACTTTTGCTTTTCGCCACGCTTCATTATTGGGTCGAGCAAGCCGCCATCATTGGGCTTGCCTTGCGCGGGCTTGGTCACGACGTCACCGTTGCCTATCTCCCATATCATGATTGGCGGAAAGACATCAACAAGTTTGATCTTCGCCGACAGGATTTATACACCCGACGAGTCTTGACTCCGCTTAATGGACTTGTTCATTGCGTCTCTCTTCTGGACCTCAAACCTGCTCCCGCTTTACCAGCGAATCTCACCGAAGGCATTTTCCTCACATCCACCTACGACGCGCAGTACACCGACCAGATCGAAGATGTGGATATAAACTCGGCGCTCTACAAGATGCGCGTCAAACGCAATGACTTTGCTGCCCGCGCCGCATTGACTCTCATGCAGGAACTGAAACCAGACACTGTCCTTATCCCAAATGGAACTATCACCGAACTCGGCGCGGTATATCGCGCCGCGCGGCATCTTGATATTCGCACGGTCACTTATGAATTCAACGATCAACGCGAACAAGTCTGGATCGCGCAGAATGACGAAGTCATGCGCCAAAATACAGATTCGCTTTGGAAAGCGCACGGCGGAAATAAATTAACCGAAACCGAACGCGCGCTTATTGATGAACTTGAGTCCGCGAGAATGGGCGGACGCGCGTTTGGTAAATCTGTCCGCAAGTGGCAGGATGTGGAAACCAAAGGCGGGGAACAACTTCGTAAAGAGTTGAAACTGGATAACCGTCTGATTGTTTTGCTCCCAACAAATGTGCTTGGCGATAGTTTAACTTTGGGACGAAATATCTTCGCGCCGAGCATGGCGGATTGGATTGAGAAAACTGTCAAAGTTTTTGCAAGCAAGCCGAAAGTTCAGTTGGTGATCCGTATTCATCCCGGAGAAAAACTCACGCATGGACCATCCATGTCAGATGTAGTAAAAGGCGCGTTGGCAGACATTCCAGAAAATATTCATTTGATCGGTCCGCTTGAAAAAATCAATACGTATGATTTGATGGAGATTGCGGATTTGGGTTTGACATACACGACGACGGTGGGACTTGAGATGGCAATGAACGGAATTCCGGTGATTGCCTGCGGCGCGACGCATTATCGGAAGCGCGGCTTCACGCTTGATCCGATGACGTGGGATGAATATTACTCGGCGCTCGATAACGCTTTGAAAGAGAAGACGCGTTTGTCGAAAACACAAATTGAAACCGCGTGGGAATACGCGTATAGATTCTTCTTTGAATATCCGTTTCCGTTTCCGTGGAGATTGATGCATTTTTGGAAGGACATGGAAGTTTCGCCGATGAGTCGCGTGTTGTCAGATAAAGGTCAAAAAGAATTTGGAAAGACGTTTGATTATTTGGCTGGCGAAAAAATTAAATGGTAATTTTGTAGGGGCCAAGCATGCTTCGCCCCTACGAGGAATTTATGCAAAACACAAAACAACAGGTACGCGAATTTTATGACCAGATCGGCTGGGTGCAAGCTGGCGAGGGACTCTATCAAAACGCGCGCTATGAAGACTTGCGTCCTGTTTCGCGCGAGTATATTCATAAATGTCATTTGCGCGTGAAGCGGCATCTTGCGCCGACCGGCGATATTTTGTTGGACGCGGGTTCTGGTCCCGTGCAATGGCCCGAGTATTTAACATATTCAGAAGGTTATCGTTATCGTTTATGTTTGGATATTTCCATCACCGCGTTGAAGGAAGCGCGCACGCGGCTTGGCGCTAAAGGATTATTCGTTGTCGCGGATATTGCCAACCTGCCGTTTAAACCTGACGCGTTCGACGGCGTGGTATCCATGCACGCGATCCATCATTTGCCGTTGAATGAACATAAACGCGCATACATGGAATTGACTCGTGTAATGAGACCAAACCGCACAGGAGCTATTATCAACGGCTGGCATAATCCGCTGTTGATGCGAATGGCTGAACCGTTCATCGCTTTGGGACGTTTGTTTAGCGGACGCTCTGCGAAAAAGAAAAAGAACTGGAAGTCGGAAAACGACGAAGCAGGCACGTTTGTCGAGAAGATGACGCCGCAGTGGTTGAAGAATGAGTTGAACGGCACTGTCAAATTCGAGATTTATCCCTGGCGGAGTTTAAGCCCAAGATATATGCGTTGGTTCGTTCGTCCGAAACTCGGCGGCAAAACATATTTGCGGTTTGTCTTTTGGCTGGAGGAAACCTTTCCGCGTTTCTTCGGCGAGAACGGACAGTATCCGTTAATCGTAATTCGTAAAATGTAATTCGTGCATCATCAGTTAGGAGCAAATCATGGACTGGAAAAATCAAGTAGTTCTCGTTACCGGCGGCACCGGCTCTTTTGGCAAGAAGTTCACTGAGATCATGCTCAGGGATTTTCAGCCGAAGAAGTTGATCATCTTTAGCCGCGATGAATTGAAGCAATATGAAATGCAAGCCGCGGGATTTAACCATAAATCCATGCGTTATTTTATCGGCGATGTGCGCGACCGCGAGCGACTGACGCGCGCCATGCACGGCGTGGATATTGTCGTCCATGCGGCGGCGTTGAAGCAGGTGCCAGCCTGTGAATACAATCCGATGGAAGCCATCAAGACAAATATCATGGGAACAAGCAATGTCATGGAAGCGGCTCTCGACGCGGGCGTGAAAAAAGTTCTCGGTCTCAGCACGGATAAAGCCGTCAATCCGATCAATTTATATGGCGCGACCAAGCTCGCGGCGGAGAAATTGACCGTCCAAAGCAACGCGTATGCTGCAGGCACAGCAACCAGATACTCGTGCGTCAGATACGGAAATGTCGTCGGCAGCCGCGGATCGGTGGTGCCGGTTTTCCTCAAGCAACGCGAGTCCGGTAAAGTGACTATTACCGACGACCGCATGACGCGCTTCTGGCTGTCGTTGGATCAAGGCGTGCGTTTTGTTATCTCTTGCATTGAGCAGATGGAAGGCGGCGAAGTTTTTGTCCCAAAGATTCCATCCATGAAGGTGGCAGATCTTGGCAGGGCTATCGCGCCGAATGCTGAGATCGAGATCATCGGTATTCGTCCCGGCGAGAAACTGCATGAGGTGATGATCTCGGAAGACGAGTCGCGCCACACAGTTGAGCTGGATAAAATGTTCGTGGTTCAGCCCGCCGAAGCGATTTGGTTTGGATATCAATGGCAGAGCCGCGGTAAATTGCTGAAGGATGGTTTCCGCTATTCCAGCGATAACAATACCGAGTGGCTTGACGTGGAAGGTATTAAGAAATATATTGCGCCGTTCGAGGAGTTGTATAAGGCTGGGAAATTGGAGGGATAAATTACATGGCAGGTAAATGTAAGAACTTCAAGTTTTTTGAAACTCAGAGTTCTCTACTTAAGACTTAAGGCAATACTTCCTTGTTAAGACGATTGTCAATATTTTGCAAAATTTTCAACATTTGGTCAAACGTCATTGCTTTCCTGTCTGTGTCTACCAAAATTAGCGAGACTACTTGGCGATGCTGTTGTAAAAATGTACAAGATGTTATTGGAAGATTGTTCATCAGACTTGACATACATCCATAACGATATAAATCGTCTAAATCAGTCGGTTGAAAATGAAAGTTTTGCATGGGCAACCAATATTGATTAAACCATTTTCGATACCATTCTACAAATGCAGTTTTACCTGCTTCTACATCCTTGTAAGTGGTTAATTCATGAGAGATGGACAAAGATGTATCTTTATCCCCAAATTGATAACCGACAACATAATTAATGCCTCCCATCTCTTTATTGTAATATTCAGATGCAAACACCCATCCATCAGGCAAATCTGCAGGGCGCAAAGTGATACGCGCTACTGGGGCGGTAAATTCCGAAAGATCCAGTGATTCACCACAACTTGAGATGAACAAAGACATTAACATTGCCAATATCAGCGCAACAGGCTTGTTGTCCATGTGACGGAAGCAACAATCATGCACTTGTTTTGCGTAAGAGAGAAATATTTTTATGTAGCGTTTTACATCATCGGTCATAATGTTTTCCCGCTTGGGAATTTCTGCAATTATACGTCAAATTCTTTTTGGAACTTGGGAGAGCTGCAAGCTTGCCGGCAATCTTTACATCCTTCATCTTTCATCCTTCATCCTTTTCCTAGTATACTTAACCCATGACCCGAATTCTCATCACCGGCGTAAGCGGATTGCTTGGCTTCAACATGGCATTGGATTCAAATTCCAAATGGGACGTGACCGGCGTGGACCGCGCGAAACTCGCGAACACGCCATTCAAGTTGCTCAAAGCGGATTTGCTCGACGCGGGCGCGGTTGATTCCATTTTGGATTATGCCAAACCTGAATGGCTGATTAACTGCGCGGCGCTGGCTGATTTGGAAGTTTGTGAAGATAAACCTGAACTTGCTCACAAACTTAACGCGGAAATCCCCGGCGAGCTGGCAAAAGCCTGCATGAGACGCGGCGTCCGCTTGGTACACATTTCAACGGACGCGGTCTTTGACGGCGAGAAAGACAGCTTCTACACCGAAGACGACTCGCCGAATCCGATCAATGTTTATTCCAAAACGAAATTCGCGGGCGAGCGCGCGGTATTGCAAAATAATCCAGACGCTATTGTGGCACGCGTCAATTTCTATGGCTGGAGTTTAAGCGGCAGGCGCAGTCTCGCGGAATTCTTCTACAATAATTTATCCAACCAAAAAAGCATGAGCGGATTCACAGACGTTATCTTTTGTCCGATGTTCGTAGCTCACACCTCGCGCCTGTTACTCGCCATGCTTGAAAAAGAATTGTCGGGTCTGTATCATGTGGTGGGGAATCAAGCCATGAGCAAATATCAATTTGGCGTGGAGCTTGCGCGCAAGTTCAGTCTGCGAGAAAGCGAAATTTCCCCAAAATCAATCCTTTCGTCCAGCTTGACCGCCCGAAGATCCAATAACTTATCCTTATCCATCCACAAGCTGTCCACAGATTTAGGTCAATCTGTCCCTGAATTCTCAACAGGTTTGGACGAATTCTATACACAGTACCAGCAGGGTTATCCACAGAAAATGCGTAGTTATCAACAGGTGAAATAGTGAATTGGCGCAAATGGCAATTTCCGCTGGTCTCTTTGATTCTGTGTATTGCCGCCTACGGACTCGTATTGCGCGGACTCGGCTTTTACTGGGACGACTGGATGATTCCCACGGTCATCAAAAATGGAATGAGCTTCTGGACGTTCTACCAATATAACCGTCCGCTCTCTGCCTGGACCTTTGAACTGCTTGCGCCAATTTTGGGACTCAACCCTTTTGGCTGGCACCTCGCCAATCTCATCCTGCGCTGGTTAACCGGTCTTGCCGCGTGGTGGATGTTGTCCACGCTTTGGCATAATCAACGCCGCGCCATTGAGTGGATGTTATATTTGTTTTTGATCTCGCCGGCGTTCTTGCAACAAGTTTTCGCCGCGACGTATGTTCAGCATTTTTTGATATTTCCTTTTTATTTTATTTCCTGCGCGTTGATGATGCTGGCAATTTCGCGCAGAGCGAAGCAAAATAAAATTTCGCTTTACGGTTTAACCGCGTTATCCTACATCGCCGAAATCATCCACGTCTTTTCCATGGAATATTTTTGGGGACTTGAATTCCTGCGTCCATACATGATCTGGAAATCGCTTCCAGATTCTTTAGGCAATCGTTCACGCGCCCGAAAAACATTCCTGCTTTGGATTCCTTATCTGCTCATCTTTATTGCCGCGATCATCTGGCGCTTTAAGTTTGCCCATATCGCCGCAGAAGACCCGAACTCGCTAAAATTTTTCTCTGAACTTTTCAGCGCGCCGATCCAAACTATTTTATCTTTCGCAATAATCGTCATACGCGACATGGTCTATCTATTTGTCAGTTCATGGTATCCCGCGCTGCAAACCGCCGAGATAAATTATCAGCCGCTGAGTCTGCTGGCTTCGTGGGGATTGGTCATCGTCACCGCCGCGTCGTTATGGTGGTTTTTTCGAAAAGAAGAGATCAGCGATTCGGAAGATTGGGCGCGTGAAGCCGCGTGGTTTGGTTTGTATGTCACAGTGGTCGGCATGTTACCAACCTGGGCTGTCTCGCGTCAACTCACAGTCGGCGCGTTCGCGGATCGACTGGCGCTGCCGTCCATTTTCGGGGTGGGGATTCTCATCGTCGCGCTGACCAGGCTTATCGTCCGAAAAAGAAGCGTGCAAGTCCTCCTCTTAAGTATTTTAATTGGAATCGCGGTCGGGTATCACTTCCGTCTCGATCTTGATTATCGCTGGTATTGGGAAAGACAGGCGCGTTTTTTTTGGCAATATTCGTGGCGCGTGCCGGGGCTTGAAAAAAATACAGCCATTCTTGCCGATGGCGCGCAGTTACCGCGCGTCAGTGATTATGCCATGTCGCTCGCGCTGAATACTTTGAACGCGCCCGCTTCGATTGACGGTCAACAGCCTTACTGGTTTTTTGAACTCGACCGCAATTTTACTTATGACTTGAAAGCTTTGTTCGGCGATTTGAAAATTGGCGACCGTCTGCGTAATTTATTTTTTGAAGGACGCGGAAAAAGTTCGATTGTGATTATGTATCAGGAAGGACAATGCCTATGGCTTTTGGATGAAAGCGACAAGCTCAACGCCAGCCTGCCTGCTCTGACTCTAAAAGCGCTACCCGTTTCCGATCCTTCGCGCGTTCTCGCGAACGCCGAACCTGATACCGCGTATTTGACCGCGATCTTCGGTCCCGAGCCGAAGCATGATTGGTGTTATTTCTATGAAAAATCAAACATTGCTTATCATCAACAAAATTGGAAGCAAACGCTTGATTATTACAAACAAGCTGATGATCTTGGCTTGAAAACAAAAATCGGTTTTGAGTTAAAACCGTTTATTGTGGCAAATGCAAAACTCGGTCAATGGGCATCGGCGCGCGATCTGACTCTGCTTGCCTTTGAGCGCGACGTCACATCCAAGACTTTATATTGCTCATTATGGATGGATTTGGTGAGTTCATCTTCCGGCGCGGATGTGAGCAACGGTTCGTTTACCAATGTGATGGATACGTTACGGTGCAAACAGCCTTAATGCAGGTGTCATTGCGAGGCGGTGGTCGAGTAGTCCCGAATGTTCTTTGAGGGACATATCGAGACCAAACGAGCAGTCTCCTCATAATGGGAGATTGCTTCGGCGGAAGTACGCCGCCTCGCAATGACATTATAAATTTTATGAATCCCTTTTCCTCTTTCTTCAACACTTCCTCCCCGCGCGGACAAAACCGTCTCGCATGGTTAATTGTTATTTTCTATATTATTTTTGTCTCTGTCGTCGCGCAGGAAAAATCCTTGATGGCAGATGAAGCCAAGCATTATAAATATGGTATGAATATCCTCAACGGGGATTCGAATCGTTTCGATGACAGCAAAATGCCGGTCTCGGCGCTGAACGCGCTGCCCGCGAAACTTGCATCCTTTTTGCCGGATAGTCAATTAAAAATTTATCTTGATAAAATATTTGTGGCGCGCTTTGTGACCATCCTATTTTCTGCGTTGGCGGCTTACATGGTATTCCATTGGTCGCGCAAACTATATGGATTTATCCCCGCGCTGATTTCATTAACACTATACGCGCTTGACCCAAACCTGATCGCGCATTCCGAATTTATCGCCACCGATATTCCGATGACCGCGATGATATTGTTTTCGTGTTATTGGCTTTGGCAATTCGCAAATTCAACCTCAGACCTGACAATGAGACCTATCAGGTCTAAAGATTTTTGGATTTTTGCCATCGTGCTGGGATTAAGTCAACTGGCAAAATATACGGCAGCGTCGTTGTATCCGCTATTTTTGATAATCTTATTGATTTATGTTTTTCGCGGCGGCTTTAGCCACTGGATGCAAAAAACGGCTAAAGTCATTACTGTAATAATAATTGCTGGCTTGGTTGGAATTTTCATTATCAACATTGGCTTTTTATTCAACAAGACTTTTACGCGCTTCGGCGATTACGCGTTCCGTTCGGACGGGTTCAAGTCTTTGCAAGCCAATTTATCTTTTTTGAACAATATCCCCGCGCCTGTGCCGTATCCGTATCTCGAAGGCTTTGACTGGATCATTCAACGCGAAGCGACTGGCGAAGGCTATGGAAATTTATATATGCTTGGTCAAATCCATCCTGTGAAAGGATTTGCCGGATATTACATAGTCGCGTCGTTGTTGAAAGTTCCAATTACAACACAAATAATAATTTGGGCTTCGCTGGTAATTTATTTATTTCCCAGACTTCGGAAGTCTTTTGGAAGATTCTCCGATGTGAACGAACCAAAGCAGACTTCCGAAGTCTTTGTCTTCAAAGATGAGATATTCCTGCTTTTACCAGTTTTGTTTTATACAATATATTTCAATTTCTTCTATAACGCGCAGCTTGGAATCCGCTTTTATTTGATCGTGTTTCCATTGCTATATGTTTTTGCCGGTAGTTTATTTGTCAATTGGAAAGAATTTTCTATTCGCCAAAAAATTGGCGTATATGTCCTCGGCGCGTATCTTTTGATCTCGGTCTTATCCTACTCTCCCAATTACATCCCATACTTTAACGAATTTATCTGGGACCGTAAAACGGCTTACAAATATTTAGCCGATTCCAATATTGATTGGGAACAAAGCAAGGAATATTTGAAGAAATATCAGGAAGAACATCCTGAGGCGATAGTTTCGCCTCAATATAAAATTATATCCGGGCTGATCGTGGTCAACGCGAACGATCTGGTGGGCGTGACGGTCAAGCCGGAGATGTATCAATGGCTGCGCGAAAACTTCGAGCCGGTGGATACTGTGGCATATAGTTATTTGGTCTATGAAATAACGCCTGAACAGATTGATCGTTTATGCGCGGAAACGGATTATTGTCAATGATGTCGTTGCGAGCGTTCTTCGCGAAGCAATCTCCTCGTAATGACATACGCGGACAAAACCTTGCCGCGCTTCTGTTGATTTTGTTTTTCTTTGCAATCAATTTCTTAAGCATACGCGGCAAATCGTTGACGTATGATGAACCTTATCATTATAAATATGGCGTGAATATTCTCAACGGGGATTCGAATCGCTTCGATGACAGCAAGATGCCGGTCTCGGCGTGGAATGCCTTGCCTGCCAAAGTCGCCTCATATTTACCGGAAGGCGACTTAAAAACCAACCTTGAAAAAATAATCACCGCGCGTTTGATGACCACACTATTTTCCATGCTGGTCGCGTGGATGGTCTTTCATTGGTCGCGCCAATTGTACGGATTTATTCCCGCGCTGGTTTCGCTGGGGCTGTACGTCTTTGACCCGAACATTATTGCGCACTCACAGTTGATCACCACGGATATTTACATCGCGGGCATGACCTTGATCTGCTGTTACTGGCTGTGGAAGTTTGCGAACAGCCGCAGATGGCAGGATGGTTTAATATTTTCCGTTATGCTTGGTCTGGCTCAACTGACAAAGTACACGGCTGTTTCGCTGTATCCGCTGTGCGCGATACTTTGGCTTGGATACGAATGGTCAAGATGGAGAAAAAACTCAGGAAACGGAGTCAGTCCCAATGTCGCGCGAGAAGCGTGGATGTATGTCAAGTATATAGTTGTAGTGATAGCCGTCAGCGTTGTAATCATCAACATTGGATTTTTGTTCAATCGGACTTTTACGCCTTTGAAAGATTATCAATTCAAGTCCGCGCTCTTTCAGTCAATTCAATCAAAGGTCAATTTTGAAGCGCCGACTCCGTATCCGTTTTTGGAGGGTCTTGATTGGATTTATTTTAAAGAGCGGACCGATCTAGGTTTCATTTATGTATATTTGCTGGGTCAAACGAGATTCGGCGCGGGCTTTGCAGGTTATTACATTATCGCTTCGTTGTTGAAAGTTCCGATTGCCGCGCAGATTATTATCTGGGCTGCGTTCGGCGTTTATTTTCTAAACGCAAAACGCAGACAATCGTTTTGGAAAAACGAATGGTTTTTGTTATGGCTGGTTTTATTTTATACGGTTTATTTTAATTTTTTCTATAAGGCGCAGATCGGTCTTCGATATTATTTGATCGTCTTTCCGTTGCTTTATGTTTTCACGGGCGGACTGTTTAAAGAATGGCAAAAAATTTCGCGCGCGCAGAAAGGACTTTCGTTCGCGCTGGCTTTATATTTGATCGTTTCAGTGGCATCGTATTATCCGAACTATCTTGCCTATTTCAATGAGATTGTCTGGGATCGAAAAATGGCGTATAAATATTTGGCTGATTCAAATCTCGATTGGGGTCAGGATGATCTGGTTCTAAAATATTACCTGCATGAAAATCGGGATGTGAAAAAAGCTCCTGAGATTCCTGCGCGGTTTGAAAATACCACAACTTATTATGTGTCTGTGAATCGACTGGTTGGCGTTATCAATGGACCGGAAACTTACGCATGGCTGCGTGAAAATTTCCAGCCGGTTGGCATGATCGCGCCAAGCTATTTATTGTTTAATATCACGCCGGAGCAGATTGATCGTTTATGCGCGGAAACGGAGTATTGTCAATGATGTCGTTCCCCAAAGGGGACGCTGTGCGAGCGTTTTTCGCGAAGCAATCTCCTCGCAATGACATACGCGGACAGAACCTTGTCGCGCTTCTTTTGATTCTATTTTTCTTCATCATCAGCATGCTCAGCATAAAAGGCAAATATTGGACAATGGATGAGCCGAATCATTTGCAATATGGGGTAAATATTCTCAACGGAGATTCGAATCGCTTCGATGACAGTAAAATGCCGGTCTCGGCGTGGAATGCTTTGCCTGCCAAAATCGCTTCGTATTTACCGGAAGGCGCTGTAAAAATATATCTGGAGAAAAAAGTCACCGCGCGTTTGATGACCACTTTATTTTCCATGCTGGTCGCGTGGATGGTCTTTCACTGGTCGCGTAAACTGTACGGATTTATCCCCGCGCTGGTTTCACTGGGACTCTATGTCTTTGACCCGAACATTATCGCGCATTCACAACTTGTCACCACCGATATTTACGTGACAGGCATGATCCTGTTTTGTTGTTACTGGCTGTGGAAATTTGCGAACAGCCGCAAGTGGCAGGACGGTTTAATATTTTCCGTTATGCTTGGTTTGGCTCAATTGACAAAGTACACGGCTGTTTCGCTATATCCGCTGTGCGCGATACTGTGGCTTGGATACGAATGGTCAAGATGGAGAAAAAACTCAGGAAGCAGAATCAGCCCCAACGTTAAGCAAGAAGCGTGGATGTATGTCAAGTATGCGGTTGTAGTGATAGCTGTCAGCGTTGTAATTATCAACATAGGATTTTTGTTTAATCGTTCATTCACGCCATTGAATCAATACGCGTTTCGCTCAGAGTTGTTCAAGTCCATTGATTTGAGCGCGCCTGTCCCGACGCCGTATCCATATTTGGAAGGTCTTGATTGGATCATGTTCAAAGAACGTACCGGCGTGGGATTTGGGCGCATTTATCTTTTGGGCGAGACGCGGCAAGGCACGGGTTTCGCAGGATATTACATTATTGCGTCGCTATTAAAAGTACCGATTGCCGCGCAGATTATTTTAATCGCAGCGTTGATTTTTTATTTTGCGGATAAAAAACGCAAGCAAACTTTTTGGGTGGATGAATGGTTCCTGTTGTGGCTGGTTTTGTTTTACACGGTCTATTTCAATTTTTTGTATCGCGCACAAATTGGAATCCGTTATTATTTGATTGTCTTTCCGTTAATGTATGTTTTCGCGGGCGGATTGTTTAAAGAATGGCAAAAATTTTCGCGCGCACAAAAAGGAATTTCGTTCGCACTGGCTTTATATTTGATCGTTTCAGTGTTATCGTATTATCCGAACTATCTCGCCTATTTTAATGAGATTGTCTGGGACCGAAAAATGGCGTATAAATATCTAGCTGATTCAAATCTTGCCTGGGGTCAGGATTATTACGCGTTGAAGGAATATCGCGCTGAACATCGCGACGTTGTTAAGGCGCCGGAAATTCCTCATCCACTTCCAAAGACGCGCACCTTTTATGTGCCGGTCAATCAATTGGTTGGCGTTTCGTATGATCCGGCGACATATCAATGGCTGCGCGAAAACTTTGAGCCTGTGGGTATGATCGCGCCGAGTTACTTATTGTTTCAGATCACGCCGGAGCAAATGCAGGCGTTGTGCAATACGACAGATTATTGTAAATAAAACTTTCAGGAGGAACAAATGGATATCAAATTACATAATCGCTTGATCGGCCCGAATCATCCGACTTACTTTATCGCGGACATTGCCGCGAACCATGACGGAGATTTGGAACGCGCGAAACTGTTGATCCGCCTCGCGAAAGAATCTGGCGCGGACGCGGCAAAATTCCAGAATTTCGATGCGCCGAAAATCGTCTCGGATTATGGTTTTAAAGCGATGAACGGCGGACAGGTGAGTCATCAGGCAACATGGAAAAAATCGGTATTTGAAGTTTATAAAGGCGCGTCTATTCCATTTGAGTGGACTCTGACTCTGGTCGAGGAATGTAACGAGGTCGGCATTGATTATTTTTCCTCGCCTTATGATTTTGATGCGATTGATTTTCTGGATAAATATGTCGAAGTTTATAAGGTCGGTTCAGGCGAAATTGACTGGATCGAAGCGCTGGAACGCATGGCGGGCAAAGGCAAACCTGTTTTTATTGCCACCGGCGCGTCCACGATTGGCGAAGTGCAAAAAGCTGTCCATGCGGTTTTGAAAATTAATAAACAACTTGTGTTGATGCAATGCAATACCAATTACACTGCCAGCCCAAACAATTACGATCATCTGCATTTAAATGTTTTGAAGACTTACGCGGCAATGTTCCCCGATGTGGTTTTGGGATTATCGGATCATACTCATTCCGTTGCGCCCGTTCTTGGCGCGGTGACGCTTGGCGCGCGCGTGATCGAGCGTCACTTCACCGACAGCAACGACCGCGAAGGTCCTGACCATAAATTCGCCATGAATCCCGAAAATTGGGCGAAGATGGTCGAAGAGACGCGTCTGCTGGAACGTTCGCTTGGAAGTCCGGATAAATTTATCTCCGGCAATGAACAGGATACAATGGTTGTCCAGCGCCGTTGCCTGCGCGCCGCGCATGATATTAAAGCAGGCGAAATCTTTACCCGCGACATGATTGACGTACTTCGTCCCGCCACGATTGGCGCCATCAAGCCCGATCAAATTGTGGATGTAATCGGCACGAAGGCATTGAAAGATATGAAATACGGACAGGAATTAAGGTGGACGGATTTGGGTGCGTAGGACGTTGACGTTGTCATTCTCCCGAAGGACATCGGGACGATGTGAGCGAAGCGAAGAATCTCTTAGCCTGTGTAGAGACCCTTCATTTCATTCAGGGTGACACAACCGTAATTCGTAAAAGGAAACCCTCAATGAAATTCAATAGAACCTTTTTAGTGATATTGTCCTTTGTATTTGTAAGTTGCGCCCCGGCAACGCCAGCAATGACATTTACGCCAGAAGCAACCTTGACTCCCGCCGCTACTCAAACGGCAACGCCGATACCGCCGCCAACTGCGACCTTATCGCCCGAAGAATTAATAACCGAAATGGTAGATCAAGCTAAGAGTACTGGTGAATTGCCAGCCGGGTTAAATGAAGAACAAATGATTGCTTTCGTGAATGAATTGGAAAATCAAAGAAAAGCAGCTCCGATTTACGAGAATGACCCTAAAGATAATGATGTTATTAGGCTATATGTGGAAAATCCAGCCCTCATGACTCCTTTCGCTAATGAAATTCTAAGTCAAGACAATGAGAACTGGTATAGAGTTAACAGAGATTTTCTAAATAAACATCCTGACCTAGCCAAAACCATTACTCCATATTTATGGATTCCAATCCTACATGAAACTGATGTTAATGGCAAAGAAACCGGAAATCTAAAGTACTATGATAGAAACGAAGGTATTTGGAGAATTATTCCAAACTCAGCAGCTATCGCAGATAATTGGCAAGAACCACTAAACACAATCGCCGAAATAGAGGCAGCAGAAGAGAATGGAGCTTTCGCCGAGCCGTTAGGTAAAAATGCAGATTTAGTAAGATCAGTAATTGAAAAATATGGAGGAAAAAGTGGTTATCTACCTGTTGTTTTGCTCGATCCTGAAAAGGTTATGAGGTTAACCTTTGATCCAAATGGCGATACTGGATATTTAATGGTTGATATAGTACCAACAATGGTTATTCGCCATGATGAAAGAACAAACACTTCAATCGGACTAAGATTCGGGGTCACCGGTATATTGTGGGACATACTGGAGGGTGGCACTAGTAAAGAAAGTCCATTAAATACGGAAGATTTCTTTAAGACGAGTAAGCTTGAAAAACTACTAATTAAAGAAGGAACTGTGTACTATATATCTATGCCAACAGATTATAGCAGTCTTGGGACACTTCCGACTGATCACATATCAGGAATAGTCGATATAAATGATTTAAATAACATAGTATTCGGCAATGATATGGCTATTGAAGGATTTCCTGTTTCTGTAGGAATTGGTCAGAGAAAGTTGATAGCCACTCCAAAAGAGTAGCTTGCTTGCTCAGTGCTAATTAAGTGTGCTATTCTTAATGTGTATGAGGAGAAAGTTGGTCTTGTTTTTTGTTTTGTTTGTGATGATAGTTATATTTGCTATTTATTCTTTTAATAAATACAAAGTAAATAATATTTATTTTTCAAACAAAGATGAAGTTTTGGTTTACAATCCTTTTAGCGAAAAATGGGAGAAAAGCAAAGAAAGACCGCTAACTACCATAGAAGACTTAATCAACGCTGGTAATTTCAATCAAGATGGTTTTCATAACTATAGTCTCTTGCGAGGCTATTTTGATCATTATGACAAAAAAAATGGTCTCTTGTATATCAAAAACAATCTTCCTTTTAGTGATCTCTACGAAGTAGTTGCTTTGAAAACTTCCCCCAATCAAACTGCGTATTGCACTCCACAAACAATTACCAGCTCGCTAACTGGTGAAACCATGTATACAATTTCAACTAGATTCCCAGTTAAAGATGGTGGAACCCTTTATACCAATGAAGAAAAACTCATTGATTTTGGAAATTTTTTAAAAAAAGCTAGTCAAAATACATATTTGCTTGTTCAGCTAACAGACCTTTATTCAAGTAATAAGACGAACTATCTATATAAATTAGTGGTTGTTGGCATATGCGATCAAGAAATTTTCTAAAATTCTGCTTAATAAGTTTATTGTTTCTTATTTCTTCAACAGATATAATTCACGCTGGAACTTGCACATCTACATCAAATTTTAATACTAATGGTGGTCTTATATCTGGTTGTAAAAGCGGTTTTAATGCCACATGTACAACTGGAACTACTCACTGCGTTTCTAATACCTATTCATACTGTCCTGGCGGGGGCTACCCAAATACGACATGTCAAGTCGATATTAACAATGATACTGGAGAATATGCATGCAACAGTGGTAGCGGTAGCTCTATAATTGAAAACTTTCCCTGCTGCAATCCCGCTCAAGGAGACATTTGTGGTGGTGGTGCTCCCACTCCAGGCAATGGCGGCAATAACTCAAATCCTACCGCCACTCCTACTACTACTGGCGCTACCGCTAGTCCCACCGTAAGTCCCACTGCCAGCCCTGTCTACATCACTGGTCAAATTCAAAATGATATCGATGCTGCGGTTAGCGGTACTTCTTGTACCCAAGCTAGTGACTCTCCGCTCAATCTCACTGGAATTAGTCTTACTGCTAACAAAGATGGCGTCAATTATCCAGGTGTTTTTACCTATCTGAACACCAGTCTTTTCCACATTGACACTAGTTATTCTGGCAGCGACTACACCGTCACCCTTAACTTAGCTGGTCAATCTGGGAGTGAGGATTATGCTTGTTCTTGTCCAGCTCCAGTTAATCCCAGCAATCCTTACCTTTGTAGTTATTCCGGCGTTGGTTCGCCAGGCAACGTCAATTTTTATCTGAAGAAATATAATCTCTCCAATGATTCGTGGTTCCAAGTCTTTGGTGGGAATATGTTCAGCCAAATAAATATCAACAGTCAAATTCCATACGTTTTTTGTGCTGCTGATGCCAGTTGCCAAGCAGCTCTTTTAGTTCCTCTAGCCGGTTCCGCTAATAAAAACTCGAGTGGTTTTCCGATCACTAATGCTAGCGCCACCAACAGCATTAGAAGCAGCGCTTCCAGCAATGTCTATCATTCCTATTTACACCCATCAGATAGACCAAGCAATATTAATTCTTATGGAGTTGACACCAATCTCGCCCCACTGTCTTACGATTATTTCTACAAACTTGCCGAGAATTCAATGCAAAATATCGGCGATGGTGAAAACCTTGAACCACTTTTAGGCGACTGGACCAACAGCGCCTGGCAGGGAGCGTCAGAAATAACCTCCTTCGTTCCTCAAAATGAAAGCTATTACATCACTAACTTGATTATTTTACAACAGCGACAGGATAAAGCCGCTTAAGTTTAATGCGAGCGTTATCAGGTTTGAATTGCCAATTAATCTGCACCTTTAACTTGTTACGATCTTTCTCCCAAGCAGTGACTTGTGCTGAAAGGGTGTGCTTGTCGGAAATCCTGCGATTGATACACTGGCGACTGAGTATGCTCAATTCAATTTCAGCCATGTTCAACCAAGAACCATGCTCTGGCGTGTAATGCCATTCAAACCGCTGTGTCAGTCGTCTAGCTTCCGCGGGCTCAAATCGTTCATACAGACAAGCAGGAGAATGCGTGTTGAGGTTGTCCGTGACCAACACAATCTTTTCTGCGTCAGGATATTTATCGTCAGACAGGTAACGTAATAATTCAGCAAAATCCTGATTGGTGCGTCGGTCGGTTACGAAAGTTTTTCGCTTGCCAATTAAAGGTTCTACAGCCATAAAAATATTGGCCGTGCCATTTCGTTCATATTCATAGTCCTGGCGTGGTGGCTGTCCTGCTTCAATTGGCAACGTGCCATGCGGCGTGTCGTGCAAGGTCTTGCTGGTTTCGTCTACGCAGACGAGCGGGCGTTTTGGGTCATATGGACGCTCATAAACTGCCAGCACATCTTCCATCTTCGCCACGAACTGCGCCGATGGTTTGGCAAGCACCCAAGACTTTACGAGCCAAGGCTTAAGTTCATTTTTTTTAGCCGTTTCATCACAGCCACATCGCTAATGCTGTCTACCAATTTCAACTCAATGAGTTTATCTGCCAGCAGTTGCAACGTCCAGCGCAACCTTCCTTCAGGCGGCGCACTACAAGCCAAAAGCGTCAATTGCGCCTCAATCTCGCCTGTAATCTTTGGCGTTGCTCCGGGACGCGCTTTATCATAGAGCGCATTCTCTAATCCGCCTTCAATAAATTTCTTGCGAATGGCTGTGATGGTTGGCAAGGAACACATCAGAACAGATGCGATTTCTTCCGCTCGTTTTTTCTTTTTCTGGCTCTCGTCCGTCAACAACAAAATCCTTGCGCGAGTTTGAGCGCGTGCCGATGATTTGCCGCTTCGTATCAGATTTTCTAATTCTTGGCGATTTTCTTTGGTCAGGTATATATGATATTTTGTGGTCATTCGCCAAGTATAATCTACACAAAATATCCAAGTTAGCAGAGTACTATGATACCATTACTGCAGATTTTGGCGCTTCTCTTGAGGAAAATAGAATAATTGCGCTCATGCCAAATGCTCTTGCAGAAGTACTGATCTTACAAAAGTGACTTGATAAGTAGTTGCTGGTCATGCTAAGCTTTAATGAGTGAAGAAACGCGGCATCTTTTATGAAAATCATCTATTTCTCTCTCGGCTACTGTACGCATGACTACCGCTTTCTGAAAACCATTTCGGAAGGCGGGCATGAAGTCTTTTATGTCCGCCTGGAAAATAACGCGCGTCAAGTTGAAGACCGCGCTGTTCCTGAAAATGTGAATCAGGTTATCTGGAAAGGCGGGCGTGAGTCATTCAAATGGAGCAACCTTCTTAAGTTGACATTAGACTTTCAACGTTTGACAAAAGAAATCAACCCCGATCTTATCCATGCCGGTCCGATTCAAACCTGCGCGTTCATTGCCATATTAAGCGGCTTTCGCCCAATCTTAACAATGTCATGGGGATTTGACCTGATGGATGATGTCCATAAAAATTGGTGGATGAAAAAAATTACGCAATACGTATTACGCAATACGCAATACTTCACCAGCGATGCAAATATCACGAGAGATAAAGCAGTTGCTTATGGAATGAATCCTGAAAAGACAATCGTCTTTCCGTGGGGCGTGGATTTACAACATTATCAACCTTCAACCTTCAACCTTGAACCTTCCACCTTTACTTTGTTTTGCAACCGCTCATGGGAGCCGCGTTACGGCGTGGATGTTTTGGCGAAGGCATTTGTCAAAGTCGCGGCGACCAAGCCTGAGGTCAGTTTGATTCTGTTGAACGGAGGCTCGCAAGCCGCGATCATCCGTCAAATCTTGCAAAACGGCGGAGCGCTGGAGCGCGTCTATTTCGGCGGGCAAGTTTCTCAAACCGACCTGCCTAACTGGTATCATAGAGCCAATCTTTACATCAGCCCGTCGCATGTGGATGGTTCGTCCGTTTCGCTGATGGAAGCGCTGGCGTGCGGCTTGCCGTGTTTGGTCTCGGATATTCCCGCCAACAAAGAATGGGTAACCGAAAATAAAAACGGCTGGCTGTTTGAAGATGGCAACGTGAATATGCTTGCAGAAAAAATTTTACTCGCCATCGAAAGTAAATCGCTTGCAAAAATTGGAAACGCTTCGCGCATAATCGCTGAAGAGCGCGCCGATTGGAAAAAGAATGCCATGAAATTAATGCAGACCTATGAAATAATTTTGAAAAAATGAAACCGCGAATTATTGCCATTATTCAGGGACGTATGAGTTCATCCCGATTGCCCGGAAAGATTCTTGCGGATATTGCCGGACAGCCGATGCTGGCACGCGTCTTCGCGCGGACATCGCGGTCTGCCACCGTTACCGAAACAGTTTTCGCCACTACAACCGACTCCACCGATGACCCCGTTGCCGAATACTGTGACTTTAGCGGAATCCCATTTACGCGCGGCAGTCTCTTCGATGTGCTGGATCGTTATTATCAAGCCGCGTTACAATCAAAAGCGGATGTAGTTGTCCGCGTTACCGCCGATTGTCCGGTCATTGATCCCGCGTTGATTGACGATGTAGTAAATACGTTGATCGGTAAATCGGGAATTGAGAATCGGGAATTTGATTTCGTTGCCAATCGTCTTCCACCACCCTGGCGCCGGACATATCCGATTGGATTAGACGTCGAAGCCTGCGCGTTTTCTGTTTTGGAAAAAGCATGGAAGGAAGCGAATGAGCCGCAACACCGCGAACATGCCATGCCATATTTCTATGAAGGCGTTGAGTTGTCAGTCGTCAGTCGTCAGTTATCAGAAGGAATTTCGCCGCGCGGCTTTAGAATCGCTCTTTTGAATCACACCACCGATTTCGGCAATTACCGTTGGACAGTAGACACAGCCGAAGATTTGGAATTCATGCGGGAAATTTATTCCCGCTTCAATGACCGTGACGACTTCACATGGAAAGAAGTTTTGGATTTGGTACACGACGAACCCAAGCTGATGGAAATCAACGCGGGCGTACAACATAAGACGCTCAAGGATATTGATAAACGCGCGTTGAAGAAAAAATAAAAAAATATGTCACTCTGAGGGAGCGTTCGCTGCGACCGAAGAGTCTCTCTTGTAAAATCGGAGACCCTTCGCTTTGCTCAGGGTGACATGGTCAAATGTTATGCCATTAATTACTTTATTCTCCGCCCCCAAACCGTTTACCAATCCGCGCATCGCGACGATTCAACGCAACGCGATCCATTCATGGACTCTACTTTCCGATGTCGAAGTTATTCTGCTCGGTGAAGAAGAGGGACTCGCTCAAACCGCGCAGGAATTTGGCGTAAAACATTTATCCAATATTGAGCGCAACGAATCTGGCACGCCGTTGATTTCGTCCATGTTTCAACTGGCGCGCCAAAATAGCGCTAGCGAACTGCTCTGCATCGTCAACACAGATATGATCCTCATGTCTGATTTTGTCGAAGCGGCGAAACAAGTCGTGAAGTTGAAGAATAAATTTGTTTTGCTTAGCCAACGTTGGGATTATGACATCACAACCCCGATTGATTTCACGGATGACTGGCAGGATCGTCTACGGTCTTCCGTCCTCGGTCAGGGACAACTACATCGTCCCGCGGGTTCGGACTTTTTCCTTTTCCCCAAATCCTGTTATACCGATTTACCATCCTTCGCTATCGGTCGCGCCGGCTGGGACAATTGGATGATCTATAAAGCGCGCAAGGAAAAATGGCGCGTGATTGACTGCACACCATCAGTTATGATCGTTCATCAGAACCACGATTACAATCATCTACCCGATGGACAGGCGCATCATACTCTTCCCGAAACGGATGAAAACATTCGACTCGCGGGCGGACATGCCGCCATCCGTTACACGATTGTTGATTCAACCCATATACTGATAAACGGTAAACTTGCCCGCCCGAAGATGTCTTATCTGCGCTTCATGCGCGGCGTGGAATTATTTCTGCGCGCGATCTTTTTCTTCCTGCCTGAGAACATGATCGAAAATGTCGCCAGACCGAAGAGATGGAAGAAGCGAATAAAGAAGATATTTCGATAATTCGATATTTGAGAATCGATAAACCGATTCCCTAATATCGAGTTCCGAATATCGCATCCCGAATAACGAGTATCGAATATGCGTAAAGGTCAAAACCCCGCCAAGTTTGTCAAAGACGTTGCCCGCCCCGAACGGATCACTGTCGCGTTGCTCAACTACATTCCGTTCTTAAGCGGATTCTACGCCGAGACTCTCGATGTGCTGAAAGCCTCACTTGAGTCCATGCAAAAAGACGCGGGGCTACCGTTTGACCTGATGGTTTTTGATAACGGATCATGTGAAGAAGCGCGTGAGTTTCTTGTCAATGAAAAAGAATCGGGACGAATCCAATATTTGATTCTCGCCGAGAAAAATATGGGCAAAGGCGGTGCATGGAATGTCATGCTGACCGGCGCGCCCGGCGAGATTATCGCGTACACTGACGCTGACGTTTTATTCTCCCCGAAATGGCTTTCGCGTTCTGTGGAAATTCTCGAAACCTTCCCAAATGTTGGTATGGTGACCGCGCGTCCGTTCCGCACACCGCCTGAGTTTTACGAAAGCACGTTGAAATGGGCGAAAGACGCGGAGCGCGCCAAACTTGAAGAAGGTCAATTCATCCCGTGGGAAACTTTCCTTGAATTCAACCTTTCGCTTGGTCAAACCGAAGAAGAGAATAAAAAGGTTTATGCAGAGACAAAAGATTGGAGAATTACTTACGACTCGTCATTGCGAGGGCGAAGCCCGAAGCAATCTCCGTCATCACCAGACAAGGCTATCGTCGCCTTCGCGGGCGCATCTCACTGGCAATTCACCGCGTACAAATCCACGCTCCAGCAATTTCTGCCCTTTGACATGGACAAGCCGATGGGACAAGTCCGCCAATTGGATAAGCGCATGAACGATGCAGGTTTATTGCGGTTGATGGTCTCCGATCCGCTGGCGATGAATATGTCCAATACGATGGGGTATTTGCGCGGGGAATTGATGAAGGAAAAAGTAAAAAGTAAACCGAGTTTTGCAAAACGTATCTTGGAGTTAAGTCCCGTTAAGAAAATGTTACTGGCAATCTATAACAGAATCTTCAATTGGTATTATTCTTGATTTCTTAACCGCAAAGAGCGCGAAGTTCGCAAAGATAAAAACTTAGCATTCTTTGTTTGCTTCTCGGTAAAAAAAGACTCGTGACCCAATGCATTTGCTAACCAAAAATATTCCATTCAGCAGGCTTATGATTTGGTAGGCACCGAATGAGCGTCGTAAATTATGGCGCTCATTTTTTGTATGGCATGACCAATTGTTCAACGCGATTCTACAGTTTTATAAAATAATCCCATCACTCCAACAAAACAACATCTTTAAGGATAAAGCGAATCATGACAAATAACGCTTTTATCTAATGACGGACTACACTTATGCCGATTTGTGAAATACGCTACAAATAAGCTATCCACTTGAATTATTTTATCTGGATCATTCAAAGAACAACTGAAGGAGAGTGAGCAATGGCGACTAACTCAGAGATCGTTTCTGCCTTGAAAAGTATCCCCTGGTTTGCCGAACTCAAACCTGAACATTTCAAACGCGTAGTCGAAGCCGCGACCTTGCGATATGTAAAGGCTGGCGAAGAACTATTCAAAGAAGGCAATAAGGAAGATTGCTTTTATATCGTTTTAGAGGGACGCGTAGCCTTGGATATTTTCGTTCCCCACCGCGGTAAAGTGCGTATCTATACTGCCGAGTCTATGGATTTAATCGGCTGGTCGTCTATAACTCCAGTGGTACACAGCCGTACTGCCGGCGCGACGGTTGTCCAGCCAGGCAAGTTGGCGGCTTTCAATGCTGAAAAAATACGCCAGTTGTGCGAAGAAGACCATGATTTTGGCTATTTATTAATGCGCCGAATTGCCCACATTATCTCTGGGCGACTGATGGTCACTCGCCTGCAACTGCTTGATATGTTCGCCGATCCCGATTCGGAGAGTTCGCATGTTTAACAAAATTCTTAACATCAACAGTTCCGTTACATTACCCAGGTCAGAGTTCGATACGTTGTTAGCCTCATTGCATGAATTAGGCTACCTAACGGTCGGACCGCGCGCACAAGACGAATCTATCGTCTATGCCAAAATAGAAAAACTGGATGACTTGCCGCTGGGATATACAAGCGAACAGGGACCGGCTTCTTTCCGTCTGATGGCTGGTCGGCACAACCGATACTTTGACGCCATCCCAGGCGCGCAGTCATGGAAGCAGTTTCTCTTTCCGCCGCGCACCCACATCTTCTCAGCCGATAAACTCGAACGCTGGACCATCCAGCCGAATCAGAAACAACAGCCTCGCTACGCGCTGATCGGCGTGCGCGCTTGTGAATTGGCTTCCATCGAGATACAAGATCGAGCTTTTCTGCGGACCGATTTCCGCGATCCGATTTATCGTGCCAGGCGCGAACAGCTATTCATTCTGGCAGTCAATTGCCTTCATCCGGCTGGGACATGTTTCTGCGTCTCAATGGAAACCGGACCAAAAGTCCGGGGAGGATACGATCTATGCCTGACCGAATTGGATGATGTCTTCATGATAGAAATCGGTTCAGAATTGGGACGCGATGTATTGAGTCGCTGTCAATATGAGCCTGCCAGTGGTTTCGTTCAGAGCGCCGTTGAAAAAGGTCTGGAGCGCGCCGTTGGCGAAATGGGACGCGCTTTACAGTTGGATGATCTGCCTTCCTTGTTGACCGATAATTTGGAACTGAAACATTGGGATACAGTTGCTAAACGCTGTCTCTCTTGTGGTAACTGTACTCAAGTTTGCCCGACCTGCTTTTGCTGGGACGTATCCGATCATACCGATTTGCTGGCTCAGAAAACAAGCCGCGAACGCGTTTGGGACTCATGCTTCAATCCTCAATATTCGTATGTCTTTGGCGGCGCTACCCGCCCCAACATTAGATCGCGTTACCGCCAATGGCTGACTCACAAACTTGGCGCATGGAAAGAACAATACGATACTTTTGGCTGTACCGGATGCGGGCGTTGTATTACGTGGTGTCCTGAAGGTATTGACTTGACCGAAGAAATCGCCGCGTTGCGCGAGGAGATAAAAACATGATTGCCATGGCATCCAATATCGCTCCCCATCACGCTGGTCACGAAGACTGCCTGCTCCAACCTGACTGGGCTGAGGTGGTCAAGATCGTACCGGAAGCCGAAGGCGTCTCAACCTTTTGGCTGAAGTTCACCGATCCCAAGATTCAGGAACGCTATCATTTTGCTCCCGGTCAGTTCAATATGCTCTACCTGCCCGGTTATGGCGAGGCAGCTATCTCAATGAGTTCCGATCCCGAAGCTCCAGATCGTCTACTGGGTCACACCATCCGCCACGTTGGCAACGTCACCAAAGGGATTGCCCGACTCAAAGCCGGCGGCGTGGTCGGTATACGCGGACCGTTTGGCAGTTCCTGGCCCCTGGATGCAGTTGAAGGCAAGGATATTGTCGTTGCCTGCGGAGGTATCGGCTTGCCTCCACTGCGCCCGCTTATCTATCACATCATGCATAATCGCTCAAAATTTGGCAAGGTTACTTTGCTTTATGGAGCGCGCACACCTAAAGATTTGCTTTACCAAAACGAGTACGAGATTTGGAAACAGGCAGATATCGACGTCAACGTGACGGTTGACCGCGGCGACGATACCTGGAGTGGACGCGTCGGCGTGGTGCCGATGTGGTTCTACAACCTGCGCGTTGATCCGCAGAAAACCGCGGTGATGACCTGCGGACCGGAGATCATGATCCGCTTTGTTATCTATGAGGGACTCGCTCGCCGCGTTCCCGCCGAGCGTATTTTCGTCTCACTCGAACGCAATATGAAATGCGGACAAGGTTCGTGTGGACATTGTCAGATTGGTCCATATTTTGTTTGCAAAGATGGACCGGTCTTTCCTTTCAGCGCGTTGGAAAAATTCTTCAACGTAGAGGAGTATTAAATGGACAACGCCTACAAACCCAAAGTTGCAGTTTATAAATTTTCATCTTGTGATGGCTGTCAGTTGTCGCTCCTCAACCTGGAAGATGAATTGCTTGATCTGGCTGGCGCAGTGGATATCGCTTATTTCCTTGAAGCGACGCGCGCCGTAAAACCTGGTCCGTATGATATAGGTATTGTTGAAGGTTCCATCACCACCCCGCACGAAGAAAAGCGCATTGCCGAGGTACGTCAGGAATGTAAATTTCTCATTGCTTTAGGAACATGCGCCACGGCTGGCGGTATTCAGTCATTGCGTAATTTCACCGATACAACTCATCTGGCACAGACCGTCTACGCTCACCCCGAATACCTGCACTACCTCGATAAAGCCGCATCAATTTCCGAACATGTACAGGTGGATTTGGAAATCTGGGGCTGTCCGGTTAATAAATATATGGTATTAGAAGCCATAGCCGCGCTGTTGCAAAATCGTAAGCCGAACTTTCCGCCATATTCTGTATGTTTGGAATGTAAACGACGCGGCGCAGTATGTGTGTTGGTCTCACAGGGAATTCCCTGTCTTGGACCGGCAACTCAGGCTGGCTGTGGCGCCATTTGTCCGTCGAACGGACGCGGTTGTTACGGTTGCTTCGGTCCATGGACTGGCGCGAATCTTGACTCGCTTACGCCGACTCTAAAATCCTTGGAACGTTATCCCGGCGAAACCGTGCGCCTGTTGCGTAATTTCTCCGGCTCCGCCCCAGCTTTTCGCAAGGCTGCGGATTCCATCAACAAGTAGGAGACCGATATGAACGAAACCATTGAAGTCCCCGCGCTAGCGCGCGTCGAAGGCGAAGGCGGTTTATACATCCAAGTCAAAGATGGAAAAGCCGTCGAAGTGCGTTTGGATATTTACGAACCGCCGCGGTTTTTTGAAGGATTCTTGCAAGGACGCTTTCTGCAAGAAGTGCCTGATATAACTGCCCGCATCTGTGGTATTTGTCCGGTGGCATACCAGATGAGTTCAATTCAAGCCATGGAAATGGCGCTTGGACTCCAAATCTCGGAGCAAACCCGTTTGTTGCGCCGACTGTTATATTGCGGCGAATACATTGAAAGTCACGCCTTGCACATTTACCTGTTGCAAGCTCCCGATTTGCTTGGCAAACAATCCGCGCTGGAACTGGCTGTTGTAGCGCCAGAAGTAGTCAAGAACGCCTTACGCATGAAAAAGATTGGCAATGAATTGCTCAAAGCCATCGGCGGACGCTCGGTGCATCCGGTCAATGCATGTGTTGGTGGTTTTTACCGCTGGCCCGATATAGAACCGATAAAAGCCTTATTGCCCGAACTGGAATGGGGATTGGAGACCGCGCAAGAGACTGTGCATTGGTCGCTCACGCTTCCGTATCCGAAACTTGAAGTGGATTACGAATTCGTAGCTTTACACCGCGATAATGAATATGCCATCTACGATGGCGAAGTCTGGTCATCGAAACGCAAACCCATGCCGGTGGATGAATTCGATAAAGTTTATTTGGAAGAACATGTGCGGCGCTCCAACGCCCTGCACAGTCACACCATAGATGGTAATACCTATCTGGTGGGTCCGCTTGCGCGTTTGAATCTAAACCACGAACAGCTCAGCCCAACGGCGCAGAAAGCGCTCAAAACAGCTAAGTTGAAATTTCCCATTCGCAATCCCTACAAAAGCCTGATTGCGCGCGCCATCGAACTGGTGGATGCTTACGAAACAGCTATTCAATTAATCAAGAGTTACCAGCCAAACGGCAAAGCGTATGTTCCTCTAACATTGAAAGCAGGCATAGGCTCTGGCGCCAGCGAAGCGCCGCGCGGTTTGCTTTTCCATCGTTATGCTGTGGATGCCAACGGCTTGGTGCAACGAGCGCGCATCGTCCCGCCGACCGCGCAAAACCTGCCGCGCATCGAAGACGATCTGCGCGCGCTTGTGCCTCAACTCATCAAACTGTCACAGGAAGAAGCCACCCTAACCGCGGAACATTTGGTGCGCGCTTACGATCCGTGCATTTCGTGCGCCACGCATTTTCTAAAATTGAAGATCGAAAAAATAAAATAATTTTTATTATCCAGCATGAAAACAAATATCATTGTCATCGGCATTGGACAGAGTTTACGCGGCGACGACGGCGCTGGTTTGCGCGCTGTCAGCCAGTGGCGGGAAACTTTTCAAGAAACGGCGGGCAGGCACGAGGTCCGGGTAGAAACGCTGGAACTTCCCGGCTTGGAATTGCTTGGCTATCTGGATAATATGGACGCGGCTGTACTTGTTGACGCAGTCCAAAGCTCGGCTCTTCCTGGAAGCCTGAGCCGATTCAGCCTCGAGGAAGTTTTATCTTTCACCCAGGATTCTCAATCGGCTCACGGCTGGGGCGTGGCTGAGACTCTGCAATTGGGACAGACACTTTATCCATCGCTGGCAAAATGCCGTTTGATTTTAATTGGCTTGGCAGGAAAAAATTTCGAAATGGGCGCAAGACTCAGCGCGGAGGTTGAAGCCGCCCTGCCGAATGCCGCAAAGATGATCCAGCATGAGGTAAGCCGTCTTTTGGAGAACCCTGCCAAAGATATATAAAACTTCCGCAGAATTTCATTTGATAAAAATATTATGCTAAAATTGCTTCATGGAAGCATGTCGTTTTGAATCTGCAGATTCTTTTTTGGGGAATAAAGCGTACAGACCATTTATTGGAATTATGCTAAAGAAAGTTAAACGGATAACATGAGGCGTTATGACAAATAAAAAGATTGTATATAAATCCATTGACCCTGAGATCGAAGAACTCGCTCGTCATCATGGCGGGACGCGCGAAGCCACGCTTGAAGTCCTCAAAGACCTGAACGCGGAAAATAAATTAAATACAACAACCATGGTTGACGCGTCACGAGCGCTTCACATCTCTGCACGCGATGTGTATGGCATGGCGACTTTTTATTCCATGCTCTCGCTTGAAAAACGCAAAAAGATTTTGCGCGTATGTGATGGACCGGTATGCTGGTTGAAAAGAGCGACGGTGGACGAATGGTCATCAAAGGTCAATAGTCAATGGTCGGTGGAACGCACTTCATGTTTGGGATTATGTGATCGCGCGCCGGCTGTTTTAGTGGAAGATGAACAAGCGGGACCAGTCAAAGCAAAAGATGCTGGTAAAGTTTGTAAAGGCTGGCGCGGAGTTCCCACCGATTATTCAAAGCCGCACAAAGGCGAATTGCGCGTGATGACCGCTTTGATCGGCAAAGTTGACCCAGATGAAATCGAATCCGCGCTTGAGCATGGTCTTTATGATGGATTAAAAAAAGCGCTTCAATCTGAGCCGATGGCTGTTCTCTCGGAAGTTGAATCATCCGGCTTGCAGGGACGCGGCGGCGCAGGTTTTCCGGTTGGACGCAAATGGCGATTTGTCGCCAGCGAAAAACGGACTCCGCGGTATATCGTTTGCAACGCGGATGAATCCGAGCCGTTAATTTTCAAAGACCGCGTATTGATGGAAACGAATCCGCATCAATTGCTGGAAGGGATGATCGTGGCAGGATACGCTTGCGGCGCGTCTGAAGCGTGGATTTACATCCGAGGCGAATATGAATCTCAAGCCTGTCGTTTGGAACGCGCGATTGATCAAGCTGAATCAAAGAATTTACTTGGCGAAAATATTTTAGGAAGCGGCTTCTCTTTTAAGATACGCATCCATCGCGGCGCGGGGGCATATATCTGCGGCGAAGAAACCGCGTTGATAGAATCGCTGGAAGGCAAACGCGGCGAACCGAGATTGCGTCCGCCTTTTCCACCGACTTATGGTTTTCGCGGACAACCGACCGCAGTCAATAATGTAGAGTCGTTTTGCGCCGTGCCGCATATTCTAAAAAATGGCGCTGAATGGTGGAAGACTCTAACCGCATATTCAACGCCCGGCACAAAAATATACATGGTCTTGGGACATGTTAAAACTCCCGGACTTTTTGAAGCGCCATTTGGTTTGACCTTGCGCCAGATCATCAAGATGGGCGGCGGGATGCAAACAGACTCGAAATTCAAATTCGCTTTATGCGGCGGCGCGGCTGGGACAATCGTGGACAAAAACATGATGGATGTCCCAATTGATTTTATGTCGTCTCAAAAGGGAATTTCTCTCGGCGCAGGTTCGTTCTTGATCTGCGACCAGAATATTTCACCTGTCATATTCCTGCGCGAGTTACTGCATTTCTTCGCGGCAGAATCCTGCGGCAAATGCACGCCCTGCCGCGTTGGAACTTGGCGCGCGCTGGAAATTTTGAGTCGCATGTCCCAAGGAAATGGCGTCAAAGGCGATACGGAAGAACTCAAATCGCTTTCCGCGCTTATGCAAGATTCTTCTTTCTGCGGGCTGGGACAAGCTGTACCAATTCCGATGAATTCGGCGATGAAAAATTTTGGCGCGGAGTTTGCAAAAGCAGAAGTACGATAATTCGATATTCGACAATTAATTTTTCACATGAAAGAACGAATAACGAATTATCGAATATCGCCCTACAGGTGAAATTATGGTAAATATAAAAATTAACGATAAAAACATACAAGCAGAACCCGGTAAGACCATTTTACAAGCCGCGCAGATTCATGGACTGGAAATCCCAACCTTGTGCTATCACAAGGATTTGAATCCAACCGGCAATTGCCGCATGTGCGTGGTGGAAGTGAAAGGCGGAAGATTTTTACAAGCCGCGTGCGTCACTCCCATTTGGGAAGGCATGGAAATTCAAACACACAGCGAGAAGGTTACCAAAGACCGCAAATTAACTTTGGAACTCATGCTCGCCAATCATCCGCAGGATTGCATTACCTGTGACGTAAGCGGCGAATGTGAATTACAAGATTTGGCTTATGAATACAAGGCATCCGCGCCGGAATGGGGAAGCAAAGGTACGCGCTACATCGCGGATAGCGACCCAAATCCTTTCATCCGCGTAGACCTGAATCGCTGTATCCTGTGCCGCCGTTGCGTTTCAGCCTGCGCCGAGATCCAAGTCCGCGAGGTATGGGGCGTGGCGAAACGCGGATTTGACGAAGTCATCGCGGCAGGCGCGAATACAACCATGCTTGAAGCGCGCTGTGAATCCTGCGGTCAATGCGTGGCGTATTGTCCAACCGGCGCGCTCTCGAACAAAATGAATTATGGAACAGCGCGCGCTCATCAAGTGAAAAAAGTAACCACCACATGTTCTTATTGCGGCGTGGGTTGTCAATTTGACTTGTTGGTAAGAAAGGATAAAGTCATTGGCGTACAATCCAACCCGAACGCGCCAGTCAATGGAATGGCATTATGCGTAAAGGGACGTTATGGCTATGATTATATTCATCATCCAGACAGATTGACAAAGCCGAGGGTGAGAAGATATTTATTGGAAGGGAAAAACAAGAACGATATTCGAGAGACGATATTCGATACTCAAAAACCAAATATCGAATTATCGAATATCGGCTCTCCCTGGGATTGGGTTGAAACTGAATGGGATGTGGCGCTTGACATCACAGCGAAGAAACTCATGCAGACTCGCGATCAATTCGGCGCGGACAGTTTGGGCTTTCTCACCTCAGCGAAATGCACGAACGAAGAAAATTATTTGATGAATAAACTGGCGCGGCAGGTCGTTGGCACGAACAACATTGACCACTGCGCCCGTCTCTGACACTCCAGCACGGTAGCCGGTCTGGCTGCCTCCTTCGGTTCGGGCGCGATGTCCAATTCAATGGACGATGTCGCGCAACAGGCAAAAACATTCTTTATCATCGGTTCAAATACAACTGAGCAACATCCCGTATTTGGGACCATGCTCCGCCGCGCGGTAAAATTTCGCGGCGCAAAACTCGTCGTCGCTGATCCGCGTAAAATTGACATTACCGATTTTGCGACACTGCATTTACGTCAACGCTCCGGCACGGATATTGCCCTCATCAACGGTTTGATGTACATCATCCTTGAAAAAGGTTGGGAAGATAAAACTTTCGTCGAAGAACGCACCGAAGGATACGATGAATTCAAAGCAACGGTGATGAATTATCCGCCGCAGAAAGCCAGTGAGATCACAGGCATTCCGGTTGAGAAATTATATGAAGCCGCAGAGATACTTGCCAAAAATTCGCCGATGGCTGTGATATGGGCGATGGGCATTACACAACACATCGTCGGTGTGCGTAATGTAATGGACCTCGCCAACCTGCAAATGCTATTAGGCAACATGGGCAAACCCGGTGGCGGAGTCAATCCACTGCGTGGACAAAATAATGTGCAAGGCGCGTGCGACATGGGCGGCTTGCCAAACGTTTATACGGCGTATCAGGCTGTCACCAATGACGAGGTGCGCGAAAAATTTTTAAAGGCATGGGGGTTGGACAATGGACAGCAGACCGTAGACGGTAAAACATCGTCCACTGTCCATCGTCTATCGTCCACCGTCGGTTTAACCGTCACCGAAATGATGCCGGGAATTCTTGAAGGCAAAACTCACGCGTTATACATTCTTGGCGAAGACCCCATTATGTCTGACCCAAATACAAAACACATTCGTCACTGCCTTAAGTCAATTGACTTCCTGCTTTTGCAGGAAATCTTTCCATCCGAAACATCGGTCTACGCGGATGTGCTTTTGCCCGGCGTTACTTTCGCGGAGAAGACCGGTACATTTACCAACACAGAAAGACGCGTCCAAATAGTACGTCAGGCGATTCCCACACAAGGCGACGCGCGGGACGATTGGTGGATCACTGCGGAAATAGCAAAACGCATCGTTGAATTCAGGACTCAGAATTCAGAGTTCAGAATTAATCCAGATGCAAAATATGCGGGTTGGGATTATAAAAATACATCCGAAATTATGGATGAAATAAATGCCCTCACCCCATCTTACGGCGGAATCACACACGCGCGGCTCGAAGCTGGCGAGCGTTTGCAATGGCCCTGCCCAACACTCGATCATCCCGGTACGCCGGTTTTGCACACCAAACAATTCACGCGCGGCAAAGGCAAGTTGATGCCAATTGATCACATGCCGCCCGCCGAAAATCCCGATGATGATTATCCAATACTAATGAACACGGGACGAGTGTTATATCACTGGCACGGCGGACAAATGACACGCCGCGCAAAAGGTTTGATGCAAATATATGGCGAAGCGTTGGTGGAGTTGAATCCTGAAGATGCCGCGAAACTTGGGATAGACGGTAGACCGCAGACCGAGGACGGTAAGTCCGTCCACCGTCTTCCGTCCACCGTCCGCATCACTTCGCGGCGCGGCGCAATTGAAGCGCAAGCTTGGGTCACAGACCGCGTACCGCCCGGCATGATCTATGCCAACTTCCACTTCCCGAACGCGTCTGCAAATGAGTTAACGCACGCGTCGCTTGACCCGGTGGCAAAGATTCCTGAATACAAAATTACCGCGGTGAAAGTTGAATTAGTAAAGTGACCTTACGCGCTTACGCTTCGACTACGCTCAGCGCGAATCGTCTTCATCCTCCCGAATGAGCGTAGTCGAATGACAGATGGTATTATGCTAAAATTGTATTGTTGAAGTATGCTGTCTGGTATCTATAAGGTTCCTTTTGGAGAACAAGAGTAACCCTGCGACCCAATCCACACATGAATCACTTTGGAAGGAGATTACCATGATTTCACCTGAAATTTTGCGCCGCTTCCCATTCTTTAGTTTCATGAATGACGCACAACTTAAAGCCGTTGCCATGATTGCCGAAGAAAAAAATTATAAAATCGGCGATGGCGTTTTCGACGCCGGCGCGCCCGCCGACGCATTGTATTTCCTAATAGATGGGAGCGTGGCATATTACTACATCGTCACTTCAGAACACGACCCGTACTACAAGCGCGAATACTATATCAGCGATCTTAATCCTGGCGACATCTTCGGCATCTCGGCTTTGATTGAGCCGTATATCTATACAGCCGCGGTGCGCGCAGATAAATTGTGCAAAGCCATTAAGATCAATGCTTCGGCGTTGCGTACCCTCTGCGACGCGGACACGAAACTCTCGAACGGATTAATGTACGCGCTTGCAAAGGCTGCGATGGAGAGGTTACAACTTACACGCGTTCAATTGATCGCCGCGGCGAAACCATAATTGGATTTGGTAAAACAACATGGCTTTACCAAAGTCGCTTGACAAAAATTGCCCTTCATGGCGTTATGTGAACAAATTTTGCCAAAACCGTAAATCTTTGCTTTCTACACGAAGCCAAAACGAAGAATTCCTGACTTTGGTAA
>Ga0315268_10000187_pt1 | contig 72503 bp, 73 predicted proteins | sample C1_top_MG_FD_204535 | JGI IMG/M metagenome (GOLD analysis project Ga0315268, IMG submission 204535) | Sediment microbial communities from Yellowstone Lake, YNP, Wyoming, USA - C1_top | ecosystem: Environmental > Aquatic > Freshwater > Lake > Sediment | place: USA: Wyoming | collected 2017-08-01 | reverse complement strand
GAAATCTCGGTTTTTTCGTCGCTCATTTTTCTATCCCGCTTTTTCTGAGAAACTCGTCCAAAATCTGTTCAAGTGAGATTGGTCCAAGGACTTTGAGCTCGTATTTCACTCTGACGGTCGGCTGTTTGATGGCTATGACTCTTCGTAGGTCGATTGGAGTTCCGATCACCACAACGTCACAGGGCGTGTGATCAATGGTTTCCTTGAGCTCGGCCACCTGTTTTTCACTGTAACCCAACGCTGGAAGAATTGCGCCCAGATGCCGGTATTTCTTGTAGGCTTCGCTTATCGAACCGACGGCATACGGTCTCGGATCGACGAATTCGCTCGCTCCGAACTCTTTAGCAAACACCATTCCCGCACCATACGGCATGCCTCCATGAGTTATCGTAGGTCCGTCTTCTATGACCAAAACTTTCTTTCCCTTGACCACATCTGGGTTCTCAGCAGTTATGGGCGAAGCAGCTTCCAACACCCTAGCGTTTGGATTAGCCATTTTGATGTTCTCTTTGACTTGGTTCACTTTCAGTGGGTCAGCCGTGTCCACTTTGTTGATTATTATCACGTTTGCCATCCGCAAATTGGTCTCGCCTGGATGATACGCCAGTTCATGCCCGGCGCGGTGGGGATCGGCAACGACAATGTTCAAGTCTGGTTTGTAGAAGGACAGGTCATTGTTGCCTCCGTCCCAGACTATGACGTCTGCCTCTTTTTCGGCTTCTCTCAGTATCTTCTCGTAGTCGACTCCAGCGTAGACGATTATGCCATTGTCGATGTGTGGCTCATACTCTTCTCTTTCCTCAATTGTGCACTCGTACTTGTCCAGATCCTCATATGAAGCGAAGCGTTCCCATATTTGCTTCCTCAAGTCGCCGTAGGGCATTGGATGTCTGATGGCTGCAACCCGCAAGCCTTTGCTTTTCAAGATTTTTGCAACTTGGCGCGAAGTCTGACTCTTGCCTGATCCTGTCCTGACAGCGCACACCGAAACTACTGGTACTTCAGCCTTGAGCATTGTTGTCTTAGGTCCCATCAGTCGAAAGTCGGCTCCGTTTGCCAACGCAATTGAAGCTTTGTGCATGACGTACTCGTGGGAAACGTCACTGTAGGCGAAAACAACTTGGTCTATGTCATGCTCTTTTATCAGTTTAGGCAATTCTTCTTCGGGGTAGATTGGTATGCCTTTTGGATATTTTGGACCTGAAAGCTCAACTGGATAGTTGCGGCCTTCTATTCCCGGGATCTGCGTGGCGGTGAAGGCTATAACTTCATAGTCGTCGTTGTTTCGGAAGTAGACGTTGAAGTTGTGGAAGTCCCTTCCTGCCGCGCCCATTATAATGACTTTGATTTTTTGCATGATGCAATCCTCCGTTAAAAGCCCTAGCGCAGGGCTTCAGTACTAGCTGAATCATTCCATATAAACCTTAACTTCGGAAATCTACGTTAGGAGATGTAGAACTGTTTCGCCTATGAAGCTTATTTGCTTCGTTGTGACTCCTGGATGGACTGGCAACGAGAATACCTGTTCCGCTGCTTTCTCTGTATGAGGAAGTTTGCGTTTTCCAAATTTCTGGTAGTAGGACATCAGGTGAATGGGATTCGCGTAGCAGACGAATGCACCGATTTCCTTCTTCTTCAACTTCTCGACGAAGCTGTCTCTTTTCTCACGTTTTGCGTTCTTCAGTCTCGCAGTGTATAAGTAATAGCTACACTGAAAGCCTTTCGGTTCCTTTGGCAATTGCAGACCCTCCGCTTTTCCAAGAATCCTTGACATGTTCTCAGCGTTCTCGCGTCTCTTAGCCACGAATTTGGGCAGTTTCTTCAGTTGTACAATGCCTATGGCCGCTGCTATTTCAGGCATGTGGTAGTTGTGTCCAAGTATGAGGGACGTGTACTTCTCTTTCTCTCCATGGCTTCGGATGTACCGTGGCGCTTCTGCAATCTCGTCACTGTTTGTGGTTAACATTCCGCCTTCGCCGGTAGTCATGTTCTTACTTCCGTAGAAGCTCCAACAGGCAGCGTCAGCGTAGGCTCCTGCAGGCTTTCCTCTGTAGAGAGCGCCGTGGGCCTGGGCTGCGTCCTCAATGATTTTCAGACCATGCTTGTCGGCGATCTCCCTTACCGGCTGCATGTCAGCAGGCATGCCGTAAAGGTCAACAGGAATTATGGCCTTGGTCCTTTTCGTGACGGCTTTTTCAATTGCCTCAGGAGAGACCGTGTAAGTTTCTGGGTTGATGTCAACGAAGACGGGTTTTGCACCAACAAAAACAACTACTTCAGCTGTAGCGACGAAAGTGAAGCTTGGCAGAATGACCTCATCTCCGGCCTTCACACCTGCTGCTGCAAGTGCAGAGTGCAGGGCTGCGGTTCCTGAATTCATGGCTATTGCATGTTTTGCCTTCACAGATTTTGCATATGCATTCTCAAATTCGGTGACTTTGGGACCTGCACCGAGCCCATGGGTCAGAACCCCGCTTTTCAATACTTCAACGACGGCCTTGATTTCCTGTTCACCGATCTGAGGAGCATTAATCTGAATCATCATAGTCGCCTTTCAGCTAGTATACAGTTCGAATGTTAATAACTTCTACTTTAAAAATCTTACTGAAGAGAAAAAGAGCTAATGCGGCGAAAAGCCATTTTCCAGATTCTTCACCCTGTTCATGAACTCTGCTTTTTCCCTTTCCACTTCTTCCTTTCGCTCCGCTAGAAACTCCAACTCCTCAGACATCTCTTTCAACCATTCTTTGATGACAAAGTTGGATTCTTCAGGCGTCATCTCGGAAATATATTTTGAAATGTCCTGTGGAAGATCCTTTCTTAACAGACGCAACGGGTAATTGATTTTCTGGAATTTTGAGAATGGAAAGAAATGCCGCGTGGAACGTGGTTCCATCAAGCGCCTACTTAGCCCTGCCGAAATCACTCGTTCAATTGACATTTCTTTGTCCGCATCAATTGTATATCGATGGATTCTTCTCGTTCCGATGCGGGTTCCTGAATTCCGCCTAGCGTCAACGAGGATGACCGGTATCAACATGTAGCCAAGGCTTTTCATTGCGAGCCATCGATGCATCCCGTCCAAGATGACATGGCTTTTTTCATCAGCTACTATCGGATATTTCAGCATGCCGTCTTTGAGAATTTCCTGTTTCAGAAGCTCTAGGTATATCTGAGAACCTTTCTCGTGAGGCTTAAGCTCGTCAATCGGCAGCAAAGCCATCTTCACATGTGCGCTTTCAGTTTTCAGAATCGTGGAAGTCAACTGCTGTTCTGCCTCCTCAGTGGCTGAAGACAGGAACTTCGATTTTTTCAGGTTCATATTCCAAGAGTTTGCCAGCAAGATATTGTTCATAAGCTGACAGGTCAAGTAAACCGTGACCGCTGTAGTTCATGGCAATTACCTTCTTTTCGCCAGTTTTCTTGCATTGCAGAGCCTCGTCTACAACGAATTTCAAACTGTGGGCGGTTTCGGGTGCAGCTATCATGCCTTCAGTCTGCGCCAACATTCTGGCAGCTTCAAAGACTTCAGCCTGGCTGTAGGCAACCGAGCGTGCATAGCCCTTGTAAATCAGATAGGATATCAAAGGCGCCATTCCATGGTATCTTAGACCTCCTGCGTGGACAGGTGGACATGCGTAGTCGTGACCAATCGTGAGCATTTTGATGAGGGGTGTCATTTTGCCCGTGTCTCCATAGTCGTAGGCGTAGATGCCCCTAGTTGTGTGTGGAACGGCTTTTGCTTCGCATGCGACAAATTCCGCGTCGGTTTTGCCTTTGAGCTTGTCCATCATGAAGGGGAAACAGAAGCCACCGTAGTTGGAGCCGCCGCCTATGCAGCCGCAAACCACGTCTGGCTGCACGTCTATCTGTTCAAATTGCTTTTTGGCTTCCAGTCCTATTATTGTCTGATGCATCAAAACATGGTTCAGCACAGAGCCCAACGAGTAGCGAGTGTTATCATGGGTCACGGTGTCTTCTATGGCTTCACTTATTGCGATGCCCAAAGTGCCCGGATGGTTCGGGTTTTCCTTGAGCAGTTCCCTTCCAAAGTTCGTTTGGTCACTTGGCGATGGAAACATTTCAGCTCCATACAGTTGGGCTATGGTTCGCCGACCTGGCTTTTGCTGATAGCTGACCCGCACCATGTAGATGCGGCATTTCAGCCCGAACAAGGCGGTTGCCAAGGCCAAAGAGGTGCCCCATTGACCTGCTCCGGTCTCGGTGGCTAGTCTTTGAATTCCCTGTTTCTTGTTATAATAGGCTTGGGCAAGAGCCGTGTTGGTTTTGTGGCTACCTGTCGGACTGAAGTTTTCACATTTTAAGTAAATCTGGGCTGGCGTCTTCAAAGATTTTTCCAGTCTTCGCGCCCGATAGAGCGGCGTGGGGCGTGGAAGCCTTAGATAAGCGTCTATCACTTCATCAGGTATCTTCACGTAACGCTCCGTGGAGACTTCTTGGTTGACGAGTTCCTTTGCGAATATTCTTTCAAGGACCGCGAGGTTAATCGGTTTCAATGTTGCTGGGTCCAGAGGAGGTAAGAGAGGTTCAGGAAGGTCTGCTTGTATGTTGTACCAAGATGTTGGCATTTCGTCGGGTTTGAGTATGGTAGCATATTCTTTCATTCTGTTTGTCTGTGTCATTTTCATTTCTCCTACGTACATTTCGGTACATATGAGCACATTTGTATTCAAACTAAGATGCAAGAACATATTTATACTTTGTTGAACAGAAATGTACATGAAGGAAAACGCGCCATGTGGAGCAACGTTAAGAAATACTTTGAAGGACATCCAGAAAGACTCAAAGTTGCCCGAGTGCTGATTGAAAACGGTCTCAGCGTAAGAAACAACGAAATCTATCTCAACGAAATCGAGATCCCTCCAATACGCATAGCCCGAGTCGCCGGCGTAGACAGGCGAACAGTCAAAGAAACATTAGGTGCAATCAATTCCAATCGGGAGCTTCGCCTGATATTTGAGGGCATTCGGTCCGCTGGACATTCGCTGAAAGAAATTGCCAAGCATTTGAACCTTGGAGTGGTTGAGATAACGCCTGTGGACGCCAAAATTCCAGGCATATTGGCCAGTTCCGCCACGATTCTTGCAGAAAGCGGTCTGAGCATAAGACAAGCGATCGTGGACGATATGGAGCTTTCGCCCGAACCAAAGCTTACGTTAATCGTTGAGAAAAAAATCCCAGGAGAACTCATTCCTCAGCTACTGAACGTAAGAGGCGTGGCTAAGGTCTCCGTGTATTAGATGAAAAAATGTGAATTTTTGCAAAGGTTTCAGCTGAAGCCATTTTTCACAGAGCGACGTTTTGACGTCTGATTTTCAACGTCAGATTTGCCTTGTTCTTGACAGAAAGAATAATAGATAGCTTCAGTCGGAGTTTATTCAAGCAAGTTGACGGCTGGCTAATTGATGACCAGAATAGGCGTATATGTCTGCCATTGCGGCTTGAACATTGCTGGGGTCGTTGATGTAGAGAAGGTCGCAGAATACGCCAAAGGCTTGCCGGATGTCGTCGTAGCCAGACATTATACTTACATGTGCTCTGAACCTGGGCAACGCATGATTCAGGACGATATCAAGGCCGAGAATCTGGACAGAATCGTCATTGCAACATGCTCACCGAGAATGCATGAGGAGACTTTCCGCAGAGCGGTCGCGGAGGCTGGTCTCAACCCTTATTTGACTGAAATAGTCAATTTGCGTGAGCACGTTTCTTGGGCGCATACTCATGAACCTGAAAAGGCTACAGAGAAAGCCAAGGCTCTCGTGAGAATGGGCGTGGCTCGTGTGAGACTTCTGGAACCGCTGGAAAAACGCAAGGTAAGCGTTGAAAAAAGCGTACTTGTCGTTGGCGGGGGCATTGCGGGCATACAGGCTTCGCTTGACCTTGCGAATGCAGGGTTCAAAGTCTACCTTGTGGAAAAAGCGCCCAGCATCGGAGGACGCATGTCGCAGTTAGACAAGACCTTTCCAACTCTCGACTGCAGCGCATGCATCTTGACACCCAAAATGGTGGATGTTGCGAAGCATCGAAACATAACACTGCTAACAAACGCTGAAGTCGCGAACGTGAAAGGCTTTGTCGGCAATTATGAAGTCTCAATCTTGAAAAAACCCAGATACGTGGACGCAAAGAGATGCGTAGGCTGCGAACTATGCACAAGAGTTTGTCCGGTCAAAGTCCCCGACAAGTTCAATGAAAATCTGAGCGAGAAACGGGCAATTGCTATCTACTCAGCACATGCAGTGCCAAAAATTGCCATAATCAACCCAGATTACTGTCTCAGAGTGAAGTTCAACGAAGGCGTGTGCGGCAAGTGCCAAGATGCCTGTGAAGCTGAAGCCATAAACTTTGAAGACAAGCCAGAAACAGTTCAGATCAAAGTAGGCGGAATCGTCCTAGCCGTGGGCTCAGAGGTCTTCAACGCGGCGCAAATGGCAGAACTTGGCTACGGGCGCTTTAAGAACGTCATATCAAGCATCGAGTTTGAAAGGATATCAGACGCGTCTGGACCGACAGGCGGAAAGATACTCACTCCAAAAGACAACAAAGTGCCCAAAATGATAGTCTTCATCCAATGCGTAGGTTCACGCGACAAACGCTTCCATGAATATTGCTGCCGTGTCGGATGCATGGTCACCCTGAAACAGGCAATTCTAGCCCGCGAAAAGATCCACGAAAACGTGAGAGTCTACGTGTGCTACATCGACCTGCGAGCCTTCGGAAAAGGCTACGAGGAGTTTTACAGACGTGCAAGAGACATGGACATAGACTTCATCGCCGGAATACCTTCAGAGGTTCACTGCGCCGCAGACGGATCGCTTTATTTTGATGTTTACGACAATGGAACGAATAAGCTTTTGGAAGTGCATGCTGACTTGGTCGTGCTGGGGACAGGAGCTGTTCCGAACAGTGACCTTGGCAACATCAGCGCGCTGTTCCATGCATCGAGAAGCGCTGACGGCTTTCTGCTGGAAGCACACCCGAAGCTGCGTCCACTTGAGAGTGCGATGGGAGGAGTCTTTCTTGCAGGCGCATGCCAAGGACCCAAGGATATTCCGGACACCGTGGCGCAGGCAAGCGGAGCTGCAGCAAAAGCCATAGATTTACTTTCAAGCGGAGAAATTGAGCTTGAGCCATTGAAGGCGGTGGTTGACAAGGACCTCTGCAGCGGATGTAGAATCTGCGAATCGCTTTGTCCGTTCATTGCGATTGAAATGAAGCCGGAAATCGTGGCTGGCAACGAAAAGTTTAGAGCTGAAGTGATTGAGGCAATGTGTCAAGGATGTGGCTTGTGCAGTGCAGCGTGTCCGACTGGAGCCATCAAGATACAACAATACAGCAACAGACAGGTTTTGACTCAGGTTCAAGCGGCTCTGGCGGAGGCTGAGGCTAAGGGAGGGAACTGATCTGAGCCTGATTGATTTGATGTCGATGGCAAAGCCCAACCTTGAAGCACGCGAAAAGATATTGGCCAAGCTCCGCGGAAAAGAGTTAGCCAACTGTTTTCAATGCATAAAATGCACAAGCGGATGCACAGCCCTGAAGTTGTTAGAGTTGAAACCTCATGAAATAATAAAGCTCGTCAACTTGGGTTTCGTTGACGAACTGCCGTCCTCGGACATAATCTGGACGTGCGTGACTTGCCTGAAGTGCGTTCAACGATGCCCGCAGAAGGCGTCACCTTATCACGTGATAATGGCGTTAAGGAACATTGCCGTTGAAAAAGAAGCCAAAGTGCCTGAAGGTTACTTCAAGGCAGTCTCCCAGATTCTTGAAACAGGCTTGGCAGAAGCGGCTCAGAAATGCGTGACTAGGAAAATGGAAGCTGTCGACCGACAAAACCTCAAACTACCCAAAGTCAGGCCTCCGAAGGAGAGTTTTCAAGTTGTCTTCATGAAAGCCATGGAGGAAAAATAGTGTGAAAACCGCTGTGTTTTGGGGCTGCCGGATACTGACGGGCCAATACGCTTATGAAATGTCTCTCCGCGAGGTTCTTCCCAGACTGGACATCGAACTGGTTGAGTTACGCGAGTCAAATTGCTGTGGAGACCCGATCAAAAGCGTCAACGACTTCACTGCCAACTATCTAGCCGCAAGAGTACTAGCCCTCGCAAACCTGACGGGCCTGGACAATCTGCTTGTCCCATGCAATCGCTGCCACTTCACGATCTCTGAAGCAAGAAACATTATCAAAGAGAATGCGAAAACAGGCCAGAAGATCAAGGATTTGCTGAAAGAAGAAGGTCTGGAGTACAATCCAAATATCAAGGTCTGGCACACGATCGACCTTCTGCATGACCTAGTTGGCCTCGAGAAAATAAAGAAAACTGTGGCAAAACCGCTCAAAGGCCTGAAAGTGGCGACGCATACTGGCTGCCAGATCATTCGCTACAGCGACCTCGGAAGAGTTGACGATGCTGAGAACCCTCGGAAACTGGATGAGCTGATACAAGCGATTGGGACGGAAACCGTGGATTACGCTCAGAAACTGGATTGTTGCGGTGCAGCATTGATGCACAGTCACCCTGATTCTGCGCTTTCACTTGCAGGTTCCAAACTAAAGGCGGTTCAAGGCCTAACCGTTGACGGTATGGTTGTTTCTTGTCCAGACTGCCAATTGATGTTTGATGCCAAGCAGAAGGACGCTGGAACAACCGTCGGAGCCAAGCTGAACGTGCCCGTGGTCTATTATACGCAATTGCTTGGTCTGGCCCTAGGTATTGATCAGAAGAGCCTCGGCTTGGATTTGAACCAAAGCCCAGTTGAGCAACTTATAACCAGAATTTCGGTTTAGACCTCCAAACAACTTTTATATCAGTACTTGCAAACCTTCAATTTCTAAGGGTGAAAAAAAATGGTAGATTTCGAGTTCACGGAAGAACAGGAACTTTTCCGCAAAGCTGTGCGCGAATGGTGTGAGAAAAACTTGCCAATCGAGAAAATCAGAGAAATGGACACTCAAGGCTACATTCCACAGGAAATACTCAGAAGCATGGGCGACATGGGATTGAACATCATGACAGCACCGCAAGAACACGGCGGAACTGGCGCAGACTGGGTAACAGCATGCGTCGCAGCAGAAGAACTGGGCTACGCAGACGTAAGCATTGCTCTGCCAGTGCTTTGGCTTGTCGAATCGTCTTGGGGCTACGTTGTCGACCGATACGCTAGTGAAGCAGTACGAGATGCAGTCATTCGCAAGGCAATCAAAGGCGACTCTTTCATAGGGATAGGCTCCACAGAAGCCGGCGGAGGCTCAGATGTTGCAGCGTTCAAGTCAACAGCACGCAGAGAAGGAAACGACTGGATTCTTAACGGTGAAAAAACCTACATCAGCGGCACCGAAGAAGCCAAGAAATTGGGCGGAGGCTACTTCGTGGTCGCCCGAACTTCAGCTGCACCACCAGAGGCTCAACACAAAGGAATGACAGGCTTCTACGTACCAATGAATGCACTAGGCGTCGAAATTAACAAGCGTTATGAAGACATGGGAAGAATGGCAATCTCAACCGGCGGCTTCCTAATGAAGAACGTCAAGGTGCCAGATTCCTACCGCCTAGGCGACGTTGACAAGGGCTTCTATTTGACCATGGAAGGCTTCGACACTGCACGCATCCTCATCAGCGCAGTGTGCACAGGTGCTGCAAGACGTGCGTTGGACATTGGCATGGAATACATAAAGGAACGAAAAGCTTTTGGCAGACCAATCGGCAAGTTCCAAGGCATCCAGTTTGAACTGGCTGACGACTGGGCTCACCTAGAAGCATTACGCTCGCTGACTTTCCGCACTGCATGGATGATGGACAAGCGTTACAAGGAAAACAAGTTCTCACCGCTGGAAGTAAGCAGGCACATTGCTGCTTGCAAGCTGATAGCGCCGCACTTGGCATTTGACGTCTACAAGCACGCGATGATCTGGCTTGGTGCCTACGGATACACGAAGGAATGCCCACTGGAAATGGGATTGCGAGGCATAATGTCCTACTGCGTCGGCGCTGAAGGAGCAACCAACATTCAGAGAACAGTCATTGCCAGAGAACTGCTCGGAAAAGAATTCATAGCCTACAAGTAGGCTAATTTCCATCTTTTATTTTTTGTCTCTGCAAGAAATAAGGAAAGCGATTATTGAAGTTGTTTCTTGATGGCTTCTTTCAGCGCTGGCAATATCTCGTATAGGTTGCCTACGACGCCGTAGTCTGCGATTTCAAATATTGGGGCTTCCGCATCTTTGTTGATGGCGACAATGACTTTGGAGTCGCGTATTCCTGCCACGTGTTGGATGACGCCTGAGATTCCGCAGGCTATGTAAAGTTTGGGTTTGACCTTGTGCCCTGAGAGTCCAATCCATTCTGAGAACCATTTTCTGTCCTCCACTAGCGGTCTGGTGCAGCCTACTTGTCCGCCGACGGTCTGGGCAAAATCGTCGAGCAAAGCCTTGTCTTCCTTGTTTTCCAAGCCTCTTCCGCAGCAGATTATGAATTCGGCTTCCTCGATTTTTACGTTTGAGGTTTCAAGCGGTTTCCTTTCAACCAGCTCCGTTTTCGGCGGTTCGATTTTAACATCCAGCTTTACTATTTGCCCGCTTCGGTCTTGCGGTGCTGGTTTCTCGAAGGCTCTTGAAGGTACGGTGGCTATTTGAGGTTTGGATTTGAAGGTGACTTTTGCAACAGCGTTTCCGCCGTAGGTTATTCTTTCTCCTATTAGCTTTCTGCTTTCGTCAACGCTGAGTCTTGTGCAGTCTGGAACGCATCCGGTGTCTAAGCGTGTTGCGAGTCTAGCTGCGAGGGGTTTTCCGTTTCTGGTTGATCCGATCAGCAGAATTTCTGGACGGTAGTTTGCAGCCAAGTTGTGTAAAACGCTCAAGTAGGCTTCAGCTTGGAAACGCTCCAATGACGGATTGTCGATCAAGCAGACCTTGTCAGCGCCGTACTTTATCAGTTCATTTGCTTTTTCCTGCACATTGTTTCCGATCAATATTGCTGCAAGTTCCGTCTGCAGTTTGTTGGCTAGTTCTCTTCCTTTTCCGAGCATTTCCAGCGTCAAATCATGCGTGTCTGAGAAGACCCAGATTCCTTTGTTTTCGCTCATGCTGCTCACCTTCCAACAACTCCTTCCTGAATAAGCGCCTTAGCCAATTTCTCAGCAATTTCCTGCACGGTTTCGCCAGTGATCATGATTTTCTTCCGTTCTGTCTTTGGCGCTAAGGCTTCTAGCACCTCAATTTTCGAGCTGAGTTTCTCTTTTGGGACGCTCAAGTCTGTCAAAGTCCAGGTGATGATTTCCTTTTTGGAAGCTTTCATGATCATCATTAGAGACGGAATTCTGGGCTGATTGATCTCTCGTGTGACGCTCACCAACGCAGGCATTCTCGCTTTGACGGTTTCGTTTGCATCTTCAAGTGCTCTTTCCGCAATTACTGCGTCTCCTTCCGCGGAGAGTTTTCTGACAGACGTTATCTGAGGCAAGTTCAGGAGTTCTGACAATCTGGAACCGACTAGTCCAGAGAAGCTGTCCAATGAGGTTTCGCCGCAAAGCACCAGATCGTATTCTCCGATCTTTTTGATTGCTTCGGCCAGAATGTAGGCTGTTCCTGAAGTGTCGATTCCCTGAACGTTAGGATCGTTGATGAAATAGGCTTTATCTGCCCCCATCGCAAGGGCTTCCCGCAAGACAGCCTTGGCATCTTCAGAGCTGACGGTCAACGTGAATATCTCAACATTGCCGAGTTTCTCTTTGACTTTTATGGCTTCTTCCAGCGCGTTCTTGTCGAAGTCACTGATTTTCTTGGGTGCACCAGCCGTGATCAACTGTCTGGTTGCTGGATCAACTTTCAGCTGTGAAACGTCAACCGCTTGCTTCAGGCACACAATTATTCGTTTCAAACTATTCAACCTCCGGGTGTTAACCCGAATTGGAGAACTAGAAGTTTAGTGCTTGTAATAAAAAAGTTTCGCCTTTCACACTGTGATTTCTAAAGTCGATGTGCAGGCTTCTTGTAAGGCCTACAACTGATGAATCTATGAAGGCCTTCATGTCTCGGTTTCTTGTGAAAGTCTTTAGGGAAATAATGGAGCTTGGCTGTTTTCAGCCGGAAAAACTTAAAAACTGACATAGTTTATCGTTTCGTTAGATCACAGTTGCTGCAAGGAGCACTTTGAACCAGGACCGTGAAAAAAACATGATGTCAGAAGTTTTGCGGAAAATCCTCAGCCCAAAATCAATCGCGTTGATCGGCGCTTCAAGAGAACCCAAAAAGCTTGGACACATCACCTTAAGAAACCTGATCGAGGGCGGGTTCAAAGGCAAGATATTTCCAATCAATCCTGAGGCTGGAGAAGTTCTGGGCCTAAATGCCTATCCGAGCGTCATGAAGATTCCAAGCGACGTAGATTTGGCAATTGTCGCGGTGCCTGCAGTTCTCGTCCCCAAAGTAATCGAAGAATGCGGTAAAAAAGGCATCAAAGCCGCCATCATCATCTCCGCCGGCTTCAGAGAAGTAGGAGCACAAGGCGAAGCATGCGAGCAGGAAGTCGTGAAAGCATCAAAGAAGGGCGGGACTAGGATTTTGGGGCCAAATTGCTTAGGCGTCATTAACGCTTCTGAAAGCATGGACGCGACGATATCCAGAGTTGTTGATCCCAAGAAGCTTCACGGTGGAAACATCGCGTTTGTGTCGCAGAGCGGTGCTTTTGGAGCTTCATTGTATTCTTGGGCTCAGGGGAAGGGCATCGGTTTTGACAAGCTCGTCAGTTTTGGCAACATGTGTGACGTAGACGAATCTGATGTTTTTGAGTATTTAGCGTCTGACGCGAAGACCAAGGTCATTGTCATGTACATGGAAGGAGTGAAGGACGGGCGGAAATTCCTGAAAACTGCCAAGAGAGTCTCTGCAGTGAAGCCGATAGTCATAATGAAGATCGGCAGGAGCAGCAGGGGCTCAAAGGCCGCCAAGTCGCACACTGGGGCGCTCACAGGTTCAAATGCGATCTACGAGGCTGCCTTCAGACAGTCAGGCGTAATCAGAGCCAAGGACACGACTGAAATGTTTGATTTTGCAAAGGCTTTTGCAACCCAGCCCTTGCCAAAGGGAAAGAGAATGGCCATAGTCACGATGGCCGGAGGTCCTGGCGTGGCTGCGACGGACGCCTGCGAGGAGGAAGGGTTGGAGTTGGCGGAGATTGACGAGGATACGCGGAAGAGCATAAAGGCGCTTATTCCTTCGTTTGCAAGTGCGCTCAATCCTTTTGATACGACGCCTCAGGTCGGTCCGAAGGTCAGTGGGGAGATTTTCAAGATTCTGCTGAGTGACAAGGCGATTGATGGAGCAATATCGATTTTCGTGGGTTCTAGACCGCGCGAATACGCTGAAGAAGTGGTTAGTGTGCACATGGGCATTGCAGAGAAATACAATAAGCCGTTGCTGCTTTCGTGGACTGTCGACAAGTCGGCTGAAGATCTGGTGATGAAACTTGAGGAAAACGGCATCCCAGTGTATGAGACTCCTGAAAGAGCAGTGAAGTGCATGGGCGCACTGAGAAGATATGCCGAGTTTTTGGAAAAACACGCTTAAACTCGTCTGGCACATGCAGCGGAGTGCGTTGAAGAGTTGTGTTAGCTCTTGTGCTCTGTGAGACCTACCCCGCCGCCATATATAGATTGAACTGTTGGGGGGTACGAGTGGACATATCTGGGATTGGAGGTTCTGCAGATGTTGGCATGTGTGTAGCCCGCTGTGGCGAGTGACAATATCGTAATGGAAATTTTGGCTGGAATAGTTTTTTATAGCTGTTGCTGGGTTTCTAGACAATAATCAGAAACTTGGCGTTGAAAGGTGGCTGTTTTGGCGCGGTTTAAGGTGCTTCTCACGGACAAGATTGACAAGGCTGGAATTGAGATCTTGGAGAAAGTTGCAGACCTGAAGTTTTCGTCGGCGCTGTCGGAAGACGTGTTGGCGAAGGAAGCCAGTGATGTTGATGGAATGGTTGTGCGAGTTCCAGCCGTGATAACGCGGAAGGTTTTGGAGAATGCCAAAAAACTCAAAGTCATAGCAAGATTCGGGGTGGGCTATGACAACATTGACGTAAGTGCCGCAACGGAAATAGGCGTCGTGGTCACCTACACGCCTGGCGCTAACACGTTGTCGGTTGCTGAGTACGCTGTGGCTTTGATGTTTACGTTGGCCAAGCAGATCATTCCTGCGGACAAGGCTTTGAGAGAACGCAGGTGGGCGATGCGGCTTGATTATCCGGGCATTGAGCTTGCAGGCAAGACTTTGGGCATTGTGGGGCTGGGCGAAATCGGCGCTGAAGTTGCCAGACTGTCGAAGCCTCTTGAGATGCGAGTTTTGTACTGGTCAAGAACTCGAAAAGAGGATAAAGAAAAGAAGCTGGGAATGGAGTACGTGCCTTTTACGGATGCTGACAAGAGTAAGGGGTTGAGGGTTCCGGAGAAGCTTTTGAAAGAGTCAGATTTCATTTCAGTGCATTCGGCACTGACTGAGCAGACTAGAGGGCTTATCGGAAAGAAGGAAATTGCTGCGATGAAGGATGGAGCGTTTTTCATTAACACGGCTAGAGGAGAGCTTGTGAACGAGCAGGAACTGTGCAATGCCTTGAAAAGCGGTAAGCTTGCAGGTGCAGGCTTAGACGTGTTTGAGAAAGAGCCTCCTTACGATAGCCCGCTGCTGAGCTTGCAGAATGTCATCGTTGGACCGCATGTTGCAGCGCTCGCGAAAGATGCGATGAGAAGAGTAAGCGTATGGGTTGCCGAGGACACTGTGAGAGTTCTGAACCATGAAAAACCGTTGCACCCGGTGAATCCACAAGTCTTAGAAAACAAAAGAAACTGAAAAAAGGCAGCTTATCTTCTAAAGCATGTGTTCAGTCCAATGCGGGCGCTATTTTTCAACTAGCGGCTTGATGGCTTCTGGAGGCACGTAGAGGTAAACGTCTTTCTTTTCAGTTGATCTTGACATGGTGCAGAACTTGTGTGTAGTCACGATGATTTGGCAGTCTCCGACATTGACTTTGTGATCTGTCACTGCTCCTCTGAAGTCTCGCGAGACTACTTGGCCTTTGACGACGTTTTCTGTGCAGGGCGGTTTAGACTCGTACATCGCGATTTCATTGTATCTCACGATTATCTGGGACATGTCTTTGGGAAATGTTTCACAGTCATACTTACACGTTAGTGTGACGCCCATTTCGGGCACTTCAATTTTTGCAGTCCTCTCCTTTTCATTGATCTCCTTCACGCGAGCCTTGCAGATGTTGGCTCGACCGATGAATTCAGCCGAAAAGGTGCAGCTGGGTTCCTCGTAGAGTTCTTTCGGCTTTGCCTCTTGAATGATTTTTCCATCTCTCATGAGAATGATGCGGTCAGATATCACAAAGGCTTCTTCTTGATCATGTGTGACATAGACGGCGGTCATTCCTATTCTTTTCAGAAGAACGTGGAGCTCTCCTCGCATTCTGTCGCGTACTTTGCGGTCCAAGTTGCTCAAGGGCTCATCTAAGAGAAGCACTTTTGGCTCGTACGCTATGTTTCTGGCGAGGGCCACTCGCTGTTGCTGTCCTCCACTGAGCTGGGAGGGATATCTGTTTTCCAAGCCTGTCAAACCCACAGTCTCCAATGAAGCTTTGACCCTCTTGTCCACTTCATTCTTTGGAATCTTCCTAACTTTCAAACCGTAAGCCACGTTATCTCGAACTTTCATATGTGGCCAAAGAGCATAACCCTGAAAGACCAGCCCTAAACGTCTCTTTTCTGGAGACGTGAACAAGTTTTTGCCAGGAGAAGTGATTACGTTGCCGTCTAGTAATATTTCTCCCTCGTCTATGTCTTCGAGACCTGCAATCGATCTCAAAATGGTAGTTTTGCCACAGCCGCTTGGACCCAAGAGGGACAGGATTTCTCCTTCTTTGACTGCGAGCGATACGTGGTCAACTGCAATGACTTTGCCATATTTCTTTACGACATCTTTAACTTCAATTTTTTCCATAGTATCCTCAAATCTCCTTTCATGGAGCAGGTGTTTTAACCTTTCGGCGATGCTGTCGATACTGCAGTGTATATTGAAGCACGGTTGGAAGTACCAATGCTATCATTATGAACAAGCTTAGAAATACAGAGGCAGCAGCCACAGTATTCAAAGCGAAAGCATGTTGAGAATAGAGGTTCAAGAGAAGGGTTGTGAGAACCACCGTCTGACCCGTAACCAAGAAGACAACGGCGCCAAGTTCTCTAAGAGAATTTATGAACGTGTACACAAAACTGTTTGTCATTCCACGCCTCATTAGGGGGAGTACTATCTTTACGAACGTCCGACCCCATGATGCTCCTGACACCCTTGAAGATTCTTCAAGTTCATCTGCTATTTGAATAAGACTGCCAGATATCATCCTCACACAGTAAGGCAGTCTAATGAAGACTAAAGCGATGACCAGTGGCCAGATTGTTCCATAAATGAGATGCGAGACTCCTGGGAGCAATAGAAAAGTCCAGAAAAGAGCCAATCCGTAAACAATCCCTGGAAAAGCCAAAGGTATGCTACTTACAAATTCCACTAACCGCGCTCCTCGAACCTTGCTTTTTAACGCAGCGTACGACAGAAAAATTGCCAGGACGGTGGCAATTATGCCTGCAGTCAAGCCCAAGACAATTGAGTTTGTGATAGCCCCGTAGAACCCAGGCAAATTCAATGCACCAGTTTGACCGACATAGTTTTCAAGAGTAAACGAGACTCGCACAACTCCTCCTGCAGCAGAGAAGAAAGTCGTGAATGACATGAAAACGAGAGTGGCATAAGGCAGAAGAAAGGCAAAAAACAAAATAAAGAAGCAAACTGCCAACGCCAAGTATTTCCATCTGCGAAGCTTATGAACGGATTCCCGCGCAGCCTTTCCTGTCACAACCACGAATTTGTAGGTTTTGCGCGTCACATAAATGTAGATGCTTACAGTGGTGATTGTCAACATAAGATAGACTATGCTAATGATGGAAGCGATTCCATATTGTCGCATGTCGAAAATAGCAAAGTAGACTTCCGTCGCTAGCGTGTCAATGCCTGCAGTGCTGCCAAGCATGAAAGGATAATCAAAGTTCTCCAAACCGATTATCATCAAAAGCAGAAAGGCTGAGAGTATGGCAGGTATAAGAACAGGAATCGTCACTTTCCAGAGTGTCTTGAGAATACCATGGCCGGCAATTCTTGACGCTTCTTCTAAAGCAGGATCCAAAGACTTCACTGCCGGTTCGACCGTCAGATATGCAAGTGGCAGTCCACCAGTGCCTATGGCAAATATCATTCCTGCCATAGAGTAGATGTTGAAAACGGGCCCCAGTCCAAACCATTGACTTAGCGCTATGTTGGCTAAACCGATGCGAGGACTGAAAAGGTATATCCAAGCAAAAGACTTGACAAGAAACGGCATGGTCAGAGGCAATATCGGCAAAAGTCCCAGTAGACGTTTTCCTGGGACATCCGTCCTTACGATGATCCACGCATACAACGTTGCGAGGACCGTTGCAAGTGTGGCGCCGCCTATGGCAAATATGAGCGTGTTTATGAGCAGGTAACCTGTGCTAGGAGATGTCATCACTCTTACGAAAGTCTCCCACGTGAGAGTAGGAATCCCTCCTACCTCGAAGACTATGCTCCCATATATTAGGTAGAATATTGGAATCGTGAAAATGACCAAAAAAAGAATAGAGAAAAGTAGGGGCACTTTGGAGCCTTTCATGGCTTCTACCCAAAGATATTCTGGTACGTAGTACTCCATTTTGTAGGACTGGCGTAGTAGTCTGGGTTGTTTGAAGCCACTCCAGCTATGCTTACTCCTGAAGGCAGGACGCCTGCCAGAATTGTGCCCGCAGCAATTGGGCCGTGCATCGGTACTCTGCCTGTATTGGCAATTGAATATTGTCCAGCGCCAGAGGCGAACCATTGAATGAACAGTTTTGCAAAGTTTGGATGGGGAGCGTTCTTGCAGAGGACCGTGACTATTGGCAGAGAGGTCACTGGTTCAATCCATGCTATTGAAACGTTCACTGGCGGAGTCTGGTGTATTCCAGCAAGGTAGTCATTTATCAGACCAGTAGCGATGTAGGCATCTCCTGAGGCGACTTTCGTGAATGACTCGCCGGCACTTTGAGTCTTCGTTGGGTTATTTGCGGCTATTCCTTGCATTAGAGTTGTCCAGCTGGTGTTGCCCATTATTGGGTATAGATGGGCGAAAAGTGAACCTGCAACGTTGAGAGTCTTGGGATCGTCAATTGCCATTTTGCCATTCCAGAATGAGGCCGTGAGATTCTGCCAGCTTGTGGGCACCATGGACGAGTTGACCAATATAGTGTTGTAGGCCACGACTATTGGCAAGCCAAAACCTACAGTCCATTGACCATGCGGTTCATATGTACCCGCTGTGTAATTCATTAAGGCAATCATTGGGTTAGTGTAATTCTCAGCAACTCCTCCAATAAGTGCAGAAGTCAAGCTTCCAAGAGTGTCAATCAACACATCAGCTTGGACGTTTCCAGCAGTATATTCTGACAATGCGCGGGTCCCTATGTCACTTGGAGACAAGCCTACATAGTTTATCTTGCCTGCAGCCCATGGATATTGTGCCACAAACGCCGGCTGTACTTTTGCAGTGAAATCTGTCGTGTCCATAACTCCGTAGATCGTCAAAGTTTCATTATATTCTGCCTTCTCTTCCAACGTGACCGGGTTATATGGCGCTGTCTGCGCAGTAGGCCTTAGCCATCCGTAAGCAGCAACTCCCGCAAAGATTATCACCAGAACAAGCAAAGCAACTACTATTGTATTCATTCCACGCTTCATCTAAATCACATGTGGACATTAACGCTTAGAGTTTATATGTTTTTTCTCAGCCAACTCCGCTCTCCAATGATGCTTGACGTGCAATTTGAACTTCAAATCACGCCGAAAACCGAAAAAGAGGTCTAACCCCGCAATTCGGCAGGAAAATTGCATTCTGGAATGGATCACACTGAGAACAAGCCGCATAAGGCAAATTCCCTATTCTGAAAGCAGACCGCGTGCCCCCAAATCATCAGCGATGTCCGCGAGCCCCAACTCTTCAAGCTTGTCCCGGCTGGGAATGCCTGTCTTAACATCCCAACCGTGCAGTCGGTAGTACTCGTCCAGCATAGCATCGTACTTCTTCCTGTCAAGCACATGACCTTTGAAAGGTCCTGACACGTATGGTTCTTCAAACTCCCGCCATGGCGGATAATCATCCTTTCTCCTTGCACCCTCTCGAACTATGAAGGCCCGTTCTACGTTGTAAACCCTCTCAGCCGCCTTCACCAATTCCGCCTCTCCCATCTTCACACCAGTAGCCGTGGAAAACAGTTCAGCCATGATCTCAGCGTTCAAGAAACGAACTGATATCCATGGACTGAGAAGCTTGCATATTCCGAGCATGTCAGCCAACGCAACATTGTGTTCATAGAATATTACTCCAGAAGCTTTGCCCTCATACGACAATGGGTCTGGGTTAAAGCCGAACCTCTTGGCGTCTTCAGAGCTCATGTCACGTTCCGCATGATAGCTGCTTCGCAAGTGGTCTGAACCTCTTGTCGATGCTGACTGTCCAAGCGCGTGCCCCACGACTGCTCTGAGGGGTTCATGCTGCTCCAGCCCTTTCACCGTTAAGACATATTTTTCCGATTTTCTGCCTATCTTCTTGGCAGCTCTGAGTTCCCCGTCAGCCAGTATATCGCCAAAACCCTCACGCTTAGAAATCATTTCGACAAGCTTCACAACAGCTTTCCCATCGCCCCATCTTAATGGGAATCCAATATCCTTCTCAGAGATTATGCCCCGCTGATAAAGTTCCATCGCAAAACTTATGACACGTCCTGCTGAATCACAATCCAACCCATATTTGTCAGATAGCTGAGAAGCCCTCAGGACTTGAAACATGTTTGCATTGGCGGGGCTAGACCCGAATGATGCAAAATGCTCGTATTCAGGTCCTTCGCCCACCATCCTCTTGTAAGAACCTTCATTAACCTGATAATAGGGTTTGCAGTTTATTGGGCAGGAAAAGCATCCGCGCATTTTCACTCGGTATTTTTCATGAAAAATCTTCGGATCCAGCTTATCGGCTTCTTCCCAATAACCAGATTGCTGATGCCTAGTCGCCTGCATGGACGCCTCATTGTGCGTAAACCACAAAACGCCATAGGTCCCACCGCAAGGCGATTCTGAACCCAAGGTGAACTTCAAATCATCAACCATCTTGCGGGCTTTTCTCACGCAACGCATAAACCCTTCAGGATCAGCAACCTTAACTCCGCCAGTCCCTCTGACCGCAATGGCCTTCAGGTTCTTGGACCCCATCACTCCTCCCGTGCCCGTTCGACCAGCAGCACTTTTCAGCCCAGTCCGGATATTCGCAATGCGAACAAGATTTTCTCCCGCTTGCCCTATGCATGCTATCTGAGTTTCTTCGTCTTCAAGCTCTGCTCTGATTGCTTTCTGAGTCTCCCAAGTGTCCATACCCCAGAAACGCTTCGCGTCCCGCAGCTCAACATCATCATCTCGGATGCACAGATGAACCGGGTGCTCAGCTTTGCCCCAGACCACGATGTGATCATACCCTGCGAATTTCAACTCGGAAGCCCAGTGTCCTCCGCAATTGGAGTCGCCTAGAAAACCCAAAGGCGATCTTGTGGTAACGTTGAACCTGCCTGAGCCTGGCGCAAGCGTACCGCTCAATGGACCAGCACCGAAAATCAACCTATTATCAGGGTCAAAAGCATCCGTTCTAGCCTTGACCTTATCGTACAGGATTTTGACGTTGACACCTCTTCCACCGATGAACTTTCTGCCAAGTTCCTTCGGGAAAGACTGCTGTTCAATTCGTTCCTCAGTAAGGTCAACCTTCAAAATCTTTCCAGCCCAGCCAAACATCCACATGCACCTCCGGCTCTTCAACCTCCAGACATTGGAAGAGTGAGGATGACAGAATCACCAGACGAAAGAACTGCATCCAACTTATCTGGAAGCTGGCTCACAGAACGCCCATTGACGAGAACCAAAATGCGAGGCTTAATGTCCGTGGTTTGTGAAACGAAAAGTTCCTTTTTAATGGCGGGACCATATTTCTCAACTATCTCAAGCAAAAACCCTTTCAACGTCGTGTCTTCTGGCACTGTTAATGTCTCCTCTTTTCTGCCAGTGATTGCAGAGAAACTTGCCAGATATTTGACAGATATCCTGATCAAATGTGCCAACTCGACAAGAGCTTGAATGAGTATTTCTTCTTAATGGAATTTATAAACTTCATGCAACCAACACGGAATCTATCATACCGGCAACTCAACGCTCAGCTGAACGCCGACACACCGGCTACATGGCTACTTTACAAGGAAAAGCTTAAGGGCAAACATCCGAACATGCAAAGTATGCAGAAAATCCTGCTGATCGAGCCCCAAAAATGTGCAGGGTGCAGAACCTGTGAAGCCATCTGCAGTTTTCACCACGAAAAAGAATTCAACCCAGCCAAGTCCCGCATTCACGTTTTGAAACAAGACGAGGCTGGGTTAGATGTGCCAACGGTTTGCCTTCAATGCGACGTACCTGCGTGCGAAAAATCATGCCCCAAAAAAGCCATCTCCCGAAGCTTGAAAAGCGGCGCAGTAACAATAGACTACGAACTGTGTACAGGCTGCAATCTGTGCGCAGAAGCTTGTCCGTACGGCAGAATCACGATAGACGTGAACAAGGGAAAGCCCGCAAAATGCGATCTGTGCAACGGGAAACCGGCCTGCGTCGAATTCTGTCCCACTGGGGCAATCGCATTTGCAGCTGCGACGAAGAACAATCTCAGCAAGCGAAACGCAGCAATCAAACTCGAAAAATCGGCAAAATCACCCTACAAATGAAACGCTCATTCTGACATCTCATTCCCCAAATCTTATAATTCGCGCAGACATTATTCTTGACTTCTGCCAAAATGGATGGAAACGCGATGCTTCCTATAGTCCTTGCCTTCATCGCTGCATTATGCTTCGGCGTCAGCAAGGTTCTGATAAGAAAAGCGGCAAACGTCGACTCCTTCGTAAGCACACTTTACACCTTGGTCATAGCTGCACCAATTTTGTGCGGTTTTGCAGTGATCAACGGCGACGCTTTCGCCACATACCATTATGAACCGTGGACAATTATGAACTTGGCATTGTCCGGCTTGATCTGGTTGGCCTTAGGAAGAGTGTTCGCTTACGCAAGCATCAATCTCATCGGAGCCGCTAGAGCAAGCCAACTGACCAGCACACAGGTGATCTTCGCAGCTATCTTGAGCGTCGTGTTCCTGCAGGAAAACATGACGCCAGTATTAGGCGTAGGGATCACGGCGATTTTTCTGGGCGAAATCCTGATTTCGTTCAGCTACCCGCAAAGCGAAGGAAAAGGTGCAATTTCGTCTGAAAGATTCCGAAAGGGAGTCGCAGTGGGATTTATGGGCGGGTTCCTGTGGGGTTCTGCTCAACTCTTTGCAAAAGAAGGCGTGCGTGGACTCGGATCTTCAATAATGGCCAGTTTCATCACGTACCTTTTCGCCATACTAGCGCAAAGCGTGTTCGTCATCTCTTTTGCGCGAAGAAAAGTGAAGTTGGAAAGGACGCACGTCAAGTTTCTGCTCGCTTCAGGAACAGTCTCCACAATAGCCGTACTTGTCCAATACATGGCACTACGTTCCGCACCCGTTGTAGCAGTAAATCCCATAGTGAACACAAGTCCACTCATCACGCTGCTCGCATCGTACATTTTCATGAGGAAGGCTGAGTGGATCAACAAGAAGGTGCTTTTCGGGGCTGTTGCCGTGGTTTTCGGAGCCGTTCTCGTAGCCATGTACTAGCACAGCACAGAAAACCCCGAGACCCGCATCCAGCAACGTAGATTCAAAAAAGATGGCCGACTACGTAAATCTTATTTGGGCGGATCAGTGACTTACCATAGATGCGTGGAACCTATGCCTAAAATAGTAGTTACTGGAGGAGGCTGGTCAGGCTGCGGAGCAGCTTTGTCAGCAGTTAAAGCCGGTGCAGACGTCACCTTGCTGGAAAGAAGCGACATGCTTCTGGGCACGGGCTTGGTTGGCGGAATATTTCGAAACAACGGCAGGTTCACGGCTGCCGAAGAAGCCATAGCCATGGGCGGGGGAGAACTATTCGAACTCATGGACACAATGAGCAGGCACAAGAACATCAAATTTCCAGGGCACGAGCATGCAAGCCTCTACGACGTGTTGAATATCGAACCTGAGGTGAGAAAGCTCCTCGAAAGCCTTGGAGTGAAACTTTTAATGGAGACGAGAGCCGTCGATGTCAAGATGCAGGGAAAGAAGGTAGCTGCTGTTGTTACTGAAGACAAGGCTGAAATTGAAGGCGACAGCTTTGTCGATTGCACAGGCACGGCGGGAGTCCCAGCTAACTGCATAAGATACGGCTACGGCTGCGCCATGTGCATTCTTAGATGCCACACCTTCAAACAAAGAGTAAGCTTAGCAGAGAAGACAGGCGTCAAAGAATGGATAGGAAAAAAGGCTGACGGAACTTTCGGAGCGATAAGCGGCGCATGCAAACTGGTGAAAGATTCGCTTTCCCCCGAAATCCAGAAAGAACTCAATTCAAAGGGAGTCGTTGTCGTGCCCTTGCCACAGGAACTGGTCAAACAGGACAAACTCAAGAAAAAAGCCTGTGTGCAATATGCGTTGAAAGAGTTTGCTGAAAACATAGTCTTGCTGGACACTGGCCCAGCGAAGTTGATGACGCCGTTCTTCCCGTTGGAGGAGCTTAGAAAAGTGCCTGGCTTCGAACATGCCAGATATGAGGATCCGTTGGCAGGCGGAATCGGCAACTCGATAAGGTTCATGGCCATGGCTCCGAAAGACAATAAACTGAAAGTCCAAGGAATGGACAACCTGTTCTGCGGCGGAGAAAAAGCTGGACCGCATGTGGGGCATACGGAAGCGGCTGTCACGGGGCTTTTGGCAGGACACAACGCCGTGAGAAACGCTCTTGGGATGGAGAGCATCGAGATACCTGCAACGACGGCCATAGGCGATTTCATATCCTACGTGAACAAGGAAACGCAGAGTGAAGAAGGCATGAAACAACGCTACACGTTCTCAGGCGGAGTCTACTTTGAAAGAATGAAGAAACTGGGATTGTACTCGACAAACGTTACTGAAATCAAAGAACGCGTCGAAAAAGCTGGCGTGGCAGGAGTCTTCTCAAAAAAACTCATATAGCAGAGACTGGGTTCACTGAAGCCCCAGCTCTTTCCATTTTTTGTCGATAAGCTCTTGAATCTGGGCAATTTCAGCGTCAGTTATGTGTCTGAAACGCTTCTGCTGAGCTAAGTACTCTTTAACAGGTTTTCTTTGTGCAACTTTGAGCGTCACGTTGAGCTTTCCGTTCTCGATTTCGTACAGAACCCAAGCACCGGTTTGAACGGCTAGTCTCGCCATTTCAACAGTCTTGCTTTCTGGAAAACCCCACCCAGTAGCGCACGGACTGTGAATGTGAATGTATCTAGGACCGTGCATGGCAGCGGCTTTCTTGACTTTCTTAGTAAGGTCAGCCGGATACGCAATTGAAGCCGTCGCCACGTATGGTATGCCGTGAGCCGCCATTATGGCAGGCATGTCCTTTCTCAGCCTTGCCGGAATGTGCTGCTCGCCTCGCTTCTTCTTTCCAACCGGTGACGTTGTCGTTGCGGCAAAAAGCATCGTGGTTCCGCTTCTCTGATTTCCCGTATTCATGTAAGCCTCGTTGTCATAGCAGATGTAGATGAAGTCGTGCCCGCGTTCCGCAGCGCCTGAAAGAGTCTGGAGACCGATGTCTGCCGTGCCGCCGTCTCCTGCGATGGCTATTAGGTTGACGCCTTCCCTTTTTCCCAAGGCCCTCAGGCCTGCATCCATGCCTGACACGACAGCCCCGCCCGTTTCAAAAGCCGTGTGCAAGGAAGGCACTGTGAGTGGGTATTCTCCGCGTGGAAAAACGCCGCCTCCCATTATGGAAACTTCCATGCAGCTCGTGGCCAAGTGCACTATCACGTTTTTTCCGAGCGCATTCAACGCATGACGCAACGCTAGTATTGCACCGCAACCCGGACAGGCGCGGTGTCCAGCAACCAAAACCTTGTCTTCACAACTTGATGACATGACTTAACCTCCAACTAGGCTCTTGTTCAGTCCAAGCCACTCAACTTCGCTTTCAACTTTTCCCGTTTCAGCCGCTTTCAACGCTTTCTCGAAAACCACTGTAATGTCCTTCTGCGCCACGTCTCGTCCTCCTATGCCCGCGATGACATTAAGCAATATTGGCTTCTTTGAGGCATGCGACATGGTCGCTGCAACGTCGGAGAAGACTGGGGCGCCAACGCCGTATGAGATAGCTCGGCTCACAACTGCCAAAGCTTTTGCATGGGCTGTGGCCTTCAGTACCTCTTGTTTTGGAAACGGTCTGTAAGACCGCAGTTTCAGAACGCCGACTCGCCACCCTTTCTCTTCTCGCAGCTTGTCAGCCACATCTTTAGCCGTGCTCACGATTGTGCCCATTGCAGCCATTATGACATCAGCATCGTCGCACCTGTAAGCTTCCACCAGACCGTACTGTCTGCCGAAAGCCTCGCCGAATTCCCCGTCAACCTTTCGAAGCAGTTCCTTAGCCTTTTCTTGCGCTTCATACTTCTTGTAGTCAAACTCCATCGTGTAACCAGGCGGACAACCTCCTCCTGCAGCCAACGGTTTCTTCACATCCAACAACGTGTTGTAGTCAGCATCAGGTTTGTACGGAGGCAGAAAAGCCCGAACAGCCTTCTGGTCTGGAACGTCTACTGCCTCCGAAGTGTGCGAGAGAATGAAGCCGTCCAAACATACCATGATTGGCAGCAGCACATCCCTGTTTTCGGCAATCTTGAAGGCTTGGATGACTGTGTCAAGAGCTTCTTGGCAGCTTTCCACGTAAATCTGAAGCCAACCTGAATCCCGCTCTCCCATTGCATCGCTGTGGTCGCACCACATGCCCAATGGCTGGGACAGTTGGCGGTTGGTGACGGCCATCACTATTGGAAGCCGCAAGCCAGCTGCCACGTAGTTCAGTTCATGCATTAACGCAAGTCCTTGTGAGCATGTGGCCGTGAATACTCGTGCGCCGACGGAGGAAGCGCCGATGCATGCGCTCATGGCGCCGAATTCGCTTTCGGCTTGAAGAAATTGGGCGTCTAGCTCGCCGTTGGCGATGAATTCTGAAAGGTATTCTACGATGGAAGTTTGCGGTGTTATGGGATAGGCGCTGACCACGTTGACTTGGGCAAGCTTGACGGCTTCGGCTATTGCTCGGTTTCCAGACATTAACCTTCGGTTGTGCAACTTTCTCCTACCTCGGCGACGATTTTTATGGCTTTGGCTGGGCACTCGTTTGCGCATATTCCGCAACCCTTGCAGTAATCATATTTTATTTCGATAATGCCTTTCGCAGTCTTTTCGATGGCATCGTCCGGGCAAAAGGTTATGCAAATGCCACACTTCGTGCATTTTTTCTCATCGATTATCGGTTTTACCATTCGCCACTGACCACATTTGAAGGCCAGCGAACCTCCGGGGTTTCTAATGTTGGGCGTTATAGGGAAATTTTCCTTGTTCCAATATGGTTTAGACACTGCAATCTCCTCTAGACTTCACCGTTTCATAAGCTTCCTTCATTGCTTGAATGTTCTTTTCGGCTACTGGTTTTGGAAAACGGTTCTCCACAGCCTCAAACAGAGACTTCAGTTTGACTTCTCCGGTTGCTGCGGCAAAGGCGCCCAAGATAACCGTGTTGAGTATTGAGCCTCCAATGATTTTCATGGCGATGGAGGAGGCGTCGACAGGACATATGCGGCCTTTTGTGGCTATTTTTGCTTCTTTCACCTTTTCAGCCGTCAAAGGCGTGTTCACTATTACAGTTCCGTCAGGCTTCAGGCCGCTTGTCAGGTCTTGGTATTGGCTTATGCTGGCGTCGAGAACGATGACGTAGTCAGGCTCGTAGACTTGGCATCTGAGCCTTATGGGTTTGTCGTCTATTCTTGTGAACGCCATCAATGGGGCGCCTCTTCGTTCGGCGCCGAACGTTGGGAAGGATTGAGAGTACTTTCCTTCTCTCATGGCTGCGTCCGCGAGGATCTCAGAACCGACAACCGCTCCTTGCCCGCCACGTCCATGAAATCTGATTTCTTTCATTCAAGCACTCTCTCTGTCAATTTAGGCTCGGGGTTCGTGTCTATTATATTCTTCTGTAGGAATCGCTATGTTTGAAATGGAAAAGTAAAATGTGAAAAAGAGAGGACTGGAGTCTCCTAGAGTTTTGCCACTGCCTCGTCGATACGCTCTACCCCTTCCTTAATGTTCTCTATCGACGTGGCATAAGAGATTCTCACGTAGCCTTCGCCAGCTTGGCCGAATGCAGCCCCTGGCGTGGTCACGACCTTTGCCTCATTCAACAGGTACTCGGAAAGCTCTTGCGACGGTTTCTTGAGTTTCTTCACGTCCACAAAAGCGTAGAAGGCCCCATTGGGCTTGGCTACGGAGAAGCTCTTCACTTTGTTCAAGCCGTCGATGATGACTGCTCTTCTTTTTTCGAATTCTTTCACCATTTTGAACACAGGTTCCTGCGGTCCTCTCAGTGCCTCGACGGCGCCTTTCTGGGCAAACGTGGTTGCTGAAGCGACGGCACTTTGTTGCATCTTCAAGATTTCAGGAACAAGCTGCTTGCTGGCTACGAGATAGCCAACGCGCCAGCCGGTCATAGCGTAAGCTTTTGAAAAACCGTTCACGGTGATTATGCGGTCGGGGTCCTTTGACAGTGCAGCGATGCTGTAGTGTTTTTCTCCGTCGTAGATTATTTTCTCGTAGATTTCGTCTGCAAGGACAAGAAAGTCACGTTTGGCGGCTAGCTCATCTATTTCCTCCAGATCACTTCTGGTCATGACTGCCCCGGTGGGGTTGCAGGGCGTGTTTATGACGACCATTTTGCTCTTTGAAGTGAGCCTCTTTTCCAGATCTCTGGGGTCAAATCTGAATTCGTTTTCCTTTTTTAACGGCACTGAAACAGCTGTTCCGCCAGCCATCTCGACGCAGTTTCGGTAGGTGTAGTAGCCGGGTTCAGGTATCAGGACTTCGTCTCCCTGTTCGATGGTGCACATTATGACTAGGAAAGCTGCTTCTTGTGAGCCAACTGTCACGCAGATTTGGGTAAGAGGGTCAGCTTCTATCTTGTTGTCTTTCTTGAGTTTCTCAGCTATTGCTTCCCTCAGTTCCAAGAGTCCGGCGTTGAGGGTGTAGTGGGTGTATCCTTCGTCTAGAGCTCGTTTGGCAGCGTCGTTGACGTGTTTTGGAGTTGCAAAATCGGGTTCGCCGAGTTCGAAGTGGATTAGCTTTTCCCCTTTGCGTTCTAGGGCTTTGGCTTTTTCAAACATTACTCTGCCTAGAAACGGCTGGACACCACGTATTCTGTCGGCTATTAGCTTCTTCAAGTCTGATTCACCTTAGCAATTCTAGTCTTTTGTATCTTTGAGAACTAGCTTTAAAGGTTGCCCAGCGAAGGTCGGCTAGTTTTTCGTGTGGGACAGTTCTTTGTTCACCAAGTGTTTCGGTTCTTCGCCTTTCAGCATTCTTACTGCTTCTTCGGCAACTGTCAACTGAAGCCTTTTCATGGATTCTTCTGAAAGCCCTGCCATGTGCGAGGCAACTACGACATTGTCAAACTTTAATAACGGATTGTTTGGGTCTGGTGGTTCTTTGTCGAAGACGTCGAGGCCTGCTCCGGCTATGCGTTTGTTGCTTAAGACTTTGGTTAAGGCTTGTTCATCTACAACTGGTCCTCGTGCAACGTTGATAAGGTAGGCTGTGGGTTTCAGCAGTCCCAGTTCTCTTTCACCAATCAATCCTCTTGTTTCGTCGGTCAAGGCGCAGCAAAGCACCACGAAATCTGATTTTTCGAGTATGCTGTCTAGGTCAGTGAATTTCACGCCGCTTTCTTCTGCTCTTTCTTTTGAGGGATGATGAGTGAAAGACAGTACGTTCATCTCAAAGCCTTTTCCCAGCGCGGCGATATGTATGCCAACTCGTCCTAATCCCACTATGCCTAGTGTTTTGCCCCAAAGCTCGTTTCCCAGCATTTCCCAACGCAACCACTTGCCAGCTTTCACCGCGTTGTTGAGCTGCGGAATCTTGCGGGCAACAGCCAGCATTAGGCCAAATGCAAATTCTGCCACGGATGTCGAGTTCACACCAGGCGTGTTAACCACGTAAACTCGTTTTTCAGTTGCTGCTACAACGTCGATGTGGTCGTAGCCTACGCCATAGGCGATTGCGCCTTTTAGTTTCTCAGCTGCAAATATGGCGTTTCGGGTTATCAATCGAAGACCTGAAATGACTATTGCTGCGTCTTTCATGTCCCGTATCAACTCAGTTTCCTTGTCCCCTTCTGCCCAAACAACGTCTCCGGCGTTGTGCAGCAGTTTCATTGATTCGTCAGACATGGGCCTTCGATCAGCAAAGAGTATTTTCGGTTTCATGACACTTCCCTTCTGAGGCAACGATATTAAAGGCGATTTTTTATTAGTCTTTCGACGTTTGTCAAAGAATTCGCCGATACTTGACGCTACTTGTTCAAGTCCGCAGGAGAGAACGCTTAAAGAATCAGCTTTAAGCATGGCAGACAATGGTAAGTAACCATGACAATTGGGCAGTTGACGGTGAGAACGCTTAAATAGGCTTTTCTTTAATGCACACACGAAACAAATTGAGGGAAGGAAATGAAGAAAAACGAAGCTAAAACTCACTTTTGGTCCGGCAACGAAGCATGCGTCGAAGGAGCACTAATCGCCGGATGCCGATTCTTCGCCGGATACCCAATATCACCCGCAAACGAAATCCCTGAACACCTTTCAGAACGATTACCGCACGTTGACGGAATATTCATGCAAATGGAAGACGAATTGGCCTCCATAGGTGCAGTCATGGGCGCAAGCTGGGCAGGAAAAAAAGCCATGACCGCCACGTCAGGACCAGGCTTCAGCCTGATGCAAGAAACAATCGGCTGGGGCTTCATGACAGAAACGCCCTGCGTAGTAGTTGACGTCCAAAGAGTCGGCCCAGGCACCGGACAAGCCACCAAATGCGCACAAGGAGACGTCCAGCAAGCACGCTGGGGAACACACGGAGACTACGCAACCATAGCGCTTTCACCGAACTCAGCGCAGGAAATGTTCGAACTAATAATAAGAGCCTTCAACCTAGCTGAAAAGTACCGCACACCCGTCATCCTCCTGGCAGACGAAACCATAGCCCACGTCAGAGAACAAATCACCGTACCACCATTAGAAAGCATAGAAATCATCAACCGCAAAAAACCCAAAACAGGAGACAAAGCCTTCTTCGGTCTAGAAGAAGTAGCCCCGATGCCATCAGTCGGGGAAGGCTTCAACGTCGCCGTCACAGCATCAACCCACGACGAGTACGGAGTCAGATTCACCCAAGATCCAGTCGTGCACAGAAGAATCGTGGAGAGACTGAACGCCAAATTGAACAACCACGCGGACGACATCGTGGAAGTGGAAAACTACAAAGTTGACGACTGCAACGTAGGCATAGTTTCCTTCGGCTGCACATCCCGCGCAGTCTATGAGGCCATCGAACGCGCAGAAGCAGAAGGAATCAAAGTCGGCCACGTTCGACTGAAAACGATTTGGCCATTCCCTGACAAGGCCGTAAAGAGACTAGCCAAGAGTGTCAAGAAAATAATCGTCCCAGAAATGAACTTGGGACAGGTCGGCCGCGAGGTCCAAAGAGTAGCATGCGGATCAGAAATCGTTCCGCTGAACAAGATTGGAGGCGGAGAGCTGATAACGCCTGAAGAAGTGCTTGCAAAAATAATGGAAGGAGGAAAATAGAATGACTGAAACATTCTCAAGCCGCAAATACATGCGAGACTTGAAACTGCCATTCTGCCCAGGATGCGGACTATTCTCATTGGGAGACACTTTTCTCAGAGCCGTACACGAACTAGGCCACGAGGATTTGAGCAAGTTCTGCTTCACAAGCGGAATAGGCTGCTCATCATGGATTCCTTCGCCCTACTTCGTCGCCGACTCAGTTCACACACTTCACGGAAGAAGCATACCGCCAGCTACGAGCATAAAGCTCATACGCCCAGACCTCAACGTGGTCGTCTTCGGCGGAGATGGAGACATAGTCGGCATAGGCCTAAGCCACTTCATACACGCCGCCAGAAGAAACACCGACATACTAGTCATAATGGGCAACAACATGGTCTACGGAATGACAGGCGGACAAGTAGCACCCACAACACCCTTCAAAACAAAAACAGCCACCTCGCCGTACGGAAGCTTTGAACACCCGCTAGACGCCACAAAACTTGCAGTAGCCGCAGGAGCAGCATACTCCGCACGCTGGACAACCGCACACCTAAACGAGCTGAAAGAGGCAATAAAGAAGGCACTGCAAATGCAGGGCTTCAGATTCATAGAAGTCGTAACCCACTGCCCCACGGCTTATGGCAGAAGAGCCGGATTCAAAGACATCGGAGAAATGATGAAGTACTACAAGGACAACGCAGTCACCGTGCAACAAGCCGAAAAAATGAGCCCAGAAGAACTTGAAAGAAAAATAGTTGTCGGCGAATTCGTGGCAAGACAACGCCCAACACTCGTGGAAGCAGTTTACGCAATGATGAAGGAGGCAAAAGAAAGTGGCGAATAAAACAGAAATCAGAATAGGTGGAAGCGGCGGACAAGGCGTAGTCCTAGCCGCACAAATACTAGGCAAAGCAGCAGTCCTAGATGGAAAAAACGTTCTGCAAACACAAGCCTACGGCGCCGAAGCAAGAGGAAGCCTAGCCAAAAGCGAAGTCATCATTTCAGACAGCAAAATAGGCTTTCCAGCAGTAAGAAAATGCGATGTGCTTGTGGCCATGAACCAAGAAGCACTCAACGCACTGTTGAAGGATCTGAAAGAAACCGGAACGCTCATAGTCGACAGCACTTATGTAACCACTATGCCTGAAACCAAAGCCAAAGTCTACAAGATACCAATCACCGAAACTGCCAAGAAAACGTTCGGAGAAGCCATGTACGCAAACATGGTCATGCTCGGAGCCTTCATGAAGATAACAAGCTTAGTCAGTCCGCAAGCAATGGAGAAGACAATCAGAGAAAACGTTTCTGCAAAAACAATCGAAAACAACGTGAACGCCTTCAACAAAGGCTTACAACTCTAATTCTTCTTTTTTCAATCCCGATCAGACAACTCGTTAAGCAAGCTCTAATCCAAGCGGATTCTGAGACCAAAGAACCCGCCTGTTGGCAAGGATTATTAAAGAAAAACCAAGATACGCATCCATTGAGACTGTTACAGGTGACGCTATGAAATACGAAATCAAATGCTCTGCCTGCGGAAAATCCTCAATCGACCTGCTAGACTACAAATGCAAAGCATGCGGCCAACCACTAGACATTGAGCTAAAGTTCAAGTTTGAAGCCCGAAAAATCCGCAGACACAACTACTCTGTTTGGCGCTATGCAAAGTTCTTCCCCTACGTGAAAGAGACTAGAATCATAACCCTGGGAGAAGGCTGGACTCCCTTAGTCAAATTCTCAGACAATGTCCACTTCAAACTCGAAAACCTGAACCCGACAGGCTCTTTCAAGGACAGAGGCTCAGCGACATTGATATCCGCAATACATGAATTGATCGAGAACGCGGGCGGCTACGTTTCTGAAGATTCTTCAGGCAACGCGGGTGCCTCAATGGCCGCCTATGCCTCTCGAGCAGGTTTGAAAGCCAGAATCTACGTTCCAGAAACAGTCACTGGACCAAAATTCAACCAGATTCAGTTCTACGGCGCTGAAGTTGCCAAAGTCTCGGGCAGTCGAAGTAAAGTTGCAGAGGAAGCACAGAAGCCCGAAAGGAGCAAAATCTACGTTGGACATGTACTTCATCCTTTGTTCAGGGACGGAATGAGAAGCTTTGCGTATGAACTGGCTGAACAGTTCGACTGGCACATGCCGGAACGCATTTTCCTGCCTGTCTCTGCAGGAACGCTACTCTTGGGAATGATCAGCGGATTCAAACATCTAGTTGACTCCGAAGCCATAAAGGCGCTGCCGAGAATCGTGGCTTGTCAAACAAGGCAAGTTTCGCCGCTCTATCATCGCATCAAAAACCTTGGCTATTCTCCACCAGCAAAGATAACCTCAGTCGCCGATGCTTTAGTAAGCGTGAAACCGCCGCTTCTGGAGCTAATGGTCAAGAGCTTGAAAGAAGTGAACGGCGATGCAGTCATGGTGGAAGAAGAGGAAACCATGAAAGCTTTCAGAGAACTTGCAGCAAGAGGCTTCTTCGTTGAGCCAAGCTCAGCTGTGGCCTACGCAGCCTACAAAAAACAGCTCAAGAAAAAAGAGACAACAACGGAAGACAGTACAGTGATAGTTCTGACGGGAATGGGGTTGAAAACGACACTCAAGCCAAGCTGACACTGTTTTTTGAAAGCTTACGGTTCAAAACCTGACTTTCAGTCGATCCTTCAGAAAAACTTATATTGCAAGGCTGTTTTTCATTGTGACGCAATAAAGGAGGTTGTTTAGATTGTCATCACCCACATCAGCCGGCGGTGTACCAGTTTTAGTGTTGAAAGAAGGTTCAAACCGCTCAAGAGGAAGAGAAGCTCTGAACACCAACATAGAAGCAGCAAAAATAGTGGCTGAAACCGTAAAAAGTTCACTCGGACCCAAAGGCATGGACAAAATGCTCGTAGACAGCATGGGCGACGTTACGATAACAAGCGACGGACGCACGATCTTGGACGAAATGGACGTCCAGCATCCAGCGGCCAAAATGCTCGTTGAAGTTGCCAAAACACAGGACAACGAAGCTGGCGACGGAACAACGACAGCCGTCATAATATCAGGTGAACTGCTCAACAAAGCTCAAGAACTAATCGAGAAAAATGTGCATCCAACCGTAATAATTGACGGCTATAGGAAGGCTTCTGAAAAGGCGCTGGAAGTCTTGGAGAGAATCGCGATACATGCAGATATTAACTCGGACTACGCCAAGAAAGTTGCAATGACTTCGATGGCAAGCAAGCTTGTGGCCGACCACAGGGAATACCTTGCGGATCTAGCTGTCAAGGCAATGCTTGCAGTTGCAGAAAAGGACGGAGACAAGTACAAGGCGGACGTAGATGATGTTAAGGTTGAAAAGAAGCCTGGCGAGTCAGTAAGAGACACCAAGCTCATTCAAGGCATAGTCTTGGACAAGGACATCGCCCACAGTGGAATGCCTAAGCGCGTGGAAAAAGCTAAGATAGCGCTACTGGACTGCCCGCTTGAGATCGAGAAAACCGAATTCGACGCGAAGATCAATATTGAAAGCCCAGAGCAGATGGAAGCGTTCCTAAAGCAAGAAGAAGAAATGTTGCGAGACATGGTTGAAAAGATAGCCAAAACCGGAGCAAACGTTGTCCTATGCGAAAAAGGCGTGGACGATATGGTTCAACACTTTTTGGCAAGAAAAGGTATACTTGCAGTGCGGAGAAACAAGAAGTCAGACATGGAGAAACTGGCAAAGGCCACAGGCGGAAAAATAGTAACAAACTTGGACGCAATAACTTCCGCAGACCTAGGCTATGCAGCGCTAGTTGAAGAACGCAAGATAGGCGAAGACAAGATGACTTTCATAGAAGGATGCAAACATCCCAAAGCCGTCACAATCTTGATCAGAGGCGGAACACAACGCATAGTGGACGAGGCAGAACGATCATTGCATGACGCTTTATGCGTGGTCAGAGACGTGATTGAAGAGCCAAAGATCGTCGCAGGTGGCGGAGCATCGGAACTCGAAGTCTCACGCATGCTCAAGAAATATTCTGAAACGCTCCCGGGACGAGAACAGCTCGCAGTCAGAGGCTTTGCCGAGGCTCTTGAAGTGATACCGATAACACTGACTGAAAATGCAGGTTTGGACCCAATAGACATACTGTCCGAACTGAGGGCAAGACACGAAAAAGGCGAAACATGGGCCGGGATAGAAGTCATCTCAGGAAAGATCCAAGACATGTCAAAGGCAGGAGTCTTCGAACCTCTGGCCGTCAAGAAGCAGATAATAAAGTCAGGAACCGAAGCTTCTACAATGTTACTAAAAATCGATGACGTGATTGCAGCAGGAAGAATGAAAGCTCCCCCGATGCCTCCAGGAGGAGGCCCACCAGGCGCTGGTTATCCAGGCATGGGGGAGTATTAGAAAACGTCTGAAAAAAAGAAGATCACGATAGGACCGCCTAAAATCACCCGGTTTGAGAAGGCAAGGATAGTGGGAGCCAGAGCCCTGCAAATATCCATGGGCGCTCCCATACTCATTGAAGTCTCAGAAGGATTCTCAAGCCCTATTGACATTGCTTTGAAGGAACTGGGTGCAGGTATTTTGCCAATGACCATCAGACGAACATTGCCCGACAACACTTTCCAAGATATTCCGCTGAAGTGGCTCTTAGAAGAACAGTAGACGTCTCCCTTACTTTTTTCAAGTCTCTCCTGACGTGGCGGATGAGACATTTGGTTTTGCTTTTCCCTTCCCACCATTGTCAGAAGCCCACGCAGAAGGACGTTATCGTGGGTTTCTAAGTCTTTTCAGGTGTTCGCCCGCCATTTCAAGTGTCCTTCTGATGCGCGTCCAATGGGCGCCCTGCCAGTAGATCTGCCCACATTTTGGGCATTCCCAGAACTCTTGATAATGCTCAAATGTGTTTTGTTCAACTCTATTCTCGGCTTCTTTTTTAGAAATTGGTCTCACAGTCGTGTTGCATTTTGGACATCTGGATGTCACCATGTCTATCTTCAGTTCTATGCCAAATCGCTTGGCAAGTTCCGCCAGCCTCTCTTCCTGCGTTTTTCCTTCCATGCAGAAAGCGGCAATTTCCTTGCCTATGGCACGTTGATAGAGTTCAAAATCCCTCGTGAGCAATATTCTGTCTTCCTCCTTTGCCGTTGCCAACAGCTGTGAATCATCCAGACTGTTCGTGTATTCCACGTCATGCCCTAACATGCGAAGCCAACGCGCAAGCGTGCCAAGCATCCCGTCGGCGACAAACCTCAAAATTACTCTCTCCGAACTACCTTCCCGCTTCCTGCCTTGGCCACTATTTCACCGTCATCCATGATTAGTTGACCGTTGACAAATGCTTTCACTGATTTTCCCTCAACCGCGCGACCGTCAAACGGAGAATACTTGGCCTTCGAATGGAACTCGGATGCATCGATCTTGTACTTCCTATACAAATCAACGATCGTCAAGTCAGCATCATTTCCTTCCTTCAAGAAGCCCTTGCTTTTCAGCCTGAACATCTCCGCAGGCTTCTCTGCCATGAGCCTTACGATGTCGCCAACAGATAATCGACCACGACGGACTTCAGTCAGCAATAGTGGAAGCGTCGTCTCCAAACCAGGTATGCCAACCTTGACGCCCCATATGGTCTCAGCTTCCTTTTCTTCCAAGGTATGTGGTGCATGGTCTGAAGCCAGAAGGTCAATCCCACCATTTACTATGCCAGCCCACAAGGCTGCAATGTGCTGCTTTTCCCGAACTGGGGGCATCGTCACTGCCAACGTTCCGATACGCTTCAAATCATCAGATGACAAGAACAGGTGATGAGGCGTTGCTTCACAGGTCACCGGCATTCCAGACTTCTTCGCATCAGCAATTGCCTCTAATCCCTTAGCCGTGCTCATGTGGCAAAAGTGCAGGTGCGTGTCCGTCTGCTTGACGATTCTCAGCAAACGTGTCACGGCTTTCAATTCGACATTCTCTGAGTGCGCCTTTAGAAAGGCAGGGACATCGTTGTGATGGGCCCGTTTGAGCTTATCTTCAGCCTCTTTCAGCGTCACCTCATCTTCTGCGTGGGCTGCAACATGGACCTTCGACCTGTTAACAGTTTTGAAAGCCTCCAACAAAGCTTGATCAGCGTGGATGTCTAATCCGCCCACTTGTTCAGCCATGAAAAGCTTGAAGCCCATGGCGCCCTGCTTGACGATTCCTCCTATCTCATTCATATCTTTTGGAAATTCAGAGTAAAAACCAACGTTAACCAGAATCCTGTGCTCAGCAATTCTCATCCTGTTTCTCAGAGTCTCAACGTTCATCGTCACAGGGTTGTTGTTGGGCATGTCAAAAACCGTGGTCATTCCGCCCGCAGCTGCGGCTGCTGTTCCACTGTAGAAATCTTCCTTGTAGGCTTTTCCTTCGTCTCTCAGATGCACGTGAACGTCGATCAAGCCTGGCAGGACGAGAAGGTTTTTCAGGTCGACCATCGTGTCAGCCTTGGGCATGGTCGTCTCTCTTCCTATTTTGAGGATTCTGCCTTCATCGATTGCTACACTGCAGTCAAGTATTGACTTGTTTACGTAGGCTTTTGCGTTGGCTAGAACAAGATCAACGATCACGCTCACAGCCTCTCTCATCATCTGAATAACGCGGGATAGGGTGTTAAAAGTTTGCTCTGTGAATGTGGGTTCGCATTTCATGACTCATGCGGTTGAGGTTGCTTGCTGAAAGAAGATGAGTTGCAGGTTCACTCAATTATTTTGAAGAAGTCTCTTTCCGTCACTATGCCTATCAGTTTGCCATTTTTGACGACGGGGACGGCGCCTATGTCCTTTTCTCGCATTATCTTTGCTGCTTGTCCAACATCTGCGTCTGGTTCAATGGTTGAAACAATTTTTGTCGCTATCTCAAACGCAGGCGTGTTCAATACTTGGATTATCGTTCCTGAACGCAAATGTTTGAAGACAGTTCCTAAACCGAAGAACCGTATGATATCCATGGCCGTGATTATGCCCAACACTTTGCCGTCGGAAACGATTGGTAGTCTTCTGAAGCCTCGTGTGGCCATCGTCTTCTCAGTTTCAAAGATCGTCGTCTTGGGCAATGCCGTGACGACCGTGTCAGACATTAGTTGACTGACTTTTACCCCGCTCATCCGGTTGGCGAAGAGATTCGCAATGTCTCTTTCTGTTATTATTGCTTTCACACTGTCTTTGTCGTCCACTACTGGCAAGCCGCCTAGATTTGCTTCCTTCATCTTCTGTATAGCTTCACTAATCTTTGCAGAAGTTCTGACTGACACGACCTTCTGGGACATTATGAGTTTTATCGGTTCGTTTATGGCTTTGAAGAAGTTGCCGCCGAACTTTTGCTGGATGATCTCGAACTTCTTCCCGCCGCCAAGATAGTTGATGATGTCCGTGGCAGTGACGATTCCTTCCAAGCGCTTTGTCCCCGGGTTTGCTATGGGCAGACGACGGAAGCCTTCTTTTGCCATTATTTGGATTGCATCATAAATTGGTATAGTGGGAGCCGCCATAATAACTGGGCTTTTTGCTACACTCAGTATCTCGCCCTCACGTCTTCTTGAGGGATGAGATTTCAAATCGACTGGGCCTTTTCCCCTTATTCTTCTCCTAAAACCTTCTTTGCTCAACTGTTTTCCCTCATTTGAAGACTAGTCTAGCGAGGTCTTCACGGTCCACTATACCGACCAGTTTGCCGTTCTTGTCTTTTACTGGCACTCTTCCAATGTCCTTTGAAACCATGACTTTGGCGACTCTGATCATTTTGATTGAAGGTTCCACAGCAACCAAGTTTGTCTTCATCACAGAAGAAATCTTTGGAGAAAAACGCCCCTTTTTGGCTTCAAATGTTGGCAACACGGCGCCACTTTCAAGCAGATCTTTCTGCGTAACGATGCCCACCAGCTTGCCATTCCGCACGACGGGAAGGCCTGCAAAACGTGTTTCTTGCATCAGACGCCAGATGTTCTCGACGCTGTCATCAGGAGAGCAGGTCACCACATTTTTGGTCATTACCTCAGAAACTTCTTTGAGGAACTTTTCAGGATTCGTCCTGATTAAGGGCTCAATGAAAGCCTCCAATCCCACCACTCCCCTGTAAGTAGGGTCTTGAGTAGAGGTTAAAACCGGCGCAACCCAGACGTCTACTCGAAGCATGGCCTTGACGGTCGAATTCGCGTCGTCCTCGACGCTTGCAACGTGCTTTGCAGGAGTCATTATGCCTTTTACTCGGATCGGCGAGACTGAAGATGAGATGGTCAGTATGTCGCGACGAGAAACCTTCCCTAGAAGTTTCTTATTTTCATCGGTGACAGGCAAGATTCTTAGGTTGAAATCTCGAATTATCGCGCGTGCTTTTGTGGCGAGTTCATCTTTGTAGATTGATGGGTGTTTTTGGTCCATGATTTCTTTGACACGCAAGAGATCCCCCTCTCAGTCCTCGCTTTCGCTTTCCTCTTCAGCTTTGCATTCTTCGCATAGAAACTCGCCGTTGACCTGGGTCAAATCATCAGACCAAACTCCGCAACGGTCACAGTTTCCAGCATGAGGTGCCGGTTCCTTTTCAGATTCTTCAGTCATGTTCTCGCCTTCTATCAACGCCTTTTCCTGTATGATTTCCAACAGTTCAGGCATCACTCCGAGAACATCTTTGCTTGAAACTATGCCGACAAGTTGCCCCTTGTAGACGACTCCGAGCCTTCTAATGTTCAACCTATTCATTCTCCTGGCTGCTTCGGGTATCGTGGCGTCAGGTTCAATCGTGATTAGCGGCGAAGTCATAACATCTTTCGCTTTGAGTGCGTCTGGTTTGACGTTCTTGATCAGCACTCTCACTACAAGGTCTCTTTCCGTGATTATTCCGATCGGCTGTACTTCTTTGGTCGTCACTATCACGCAGCCCAGATCGTGTTTGTCCATGAGATGAGCAACCCGATGCGCAGGAGCGTTTTCTTCGATGGTTATTGCTGGGCTACTCATGACGTCCTTCACCAGCATCTTGGATCTTAATCCTATTTCAGCCATTGCACTCGCCACACGAACGATGTTTTCCTCGCTAAAGATTGACTTCACTCAACTCAAGAGAAAGCCCCGAATTTAAAACTTGTTATGTTCCAATTCGCTACAGTTTTTGGCAAGTGAAGTTTTATTAGCTTCTGTCCGCTAATGCACTTAATCTGACGTGAGGGACATTGAATGTTGAGAACTAACATGGACAAACTGGTGAAGATTTCAGTAGTCGGCGAAGCAGTCAGCCCAACCTTCGGCAGAGGCGTCTACAGAATTACGGCAGAAGGCAACCCCGTAGTCTTGCCTGGTGTTGGCGGAATCACTTACAATATCAGAGTCGGCGACCCGGCTTGCGGTTGGGAAGCAGATCATGTTGAACCGGGGATAAGCGTGGAGAACAAGGAAAATGATCCGCGGTTTGGACAAGGTGCGAATGCCGCGTTCAACACGCTTTCATGCGTGGGCAATGAGGCAACGGTAATTGGCGGCGATGCAAAAGGTGGAAAAGGAGTTGTGACTGGTAAACATGGCGGGATAGAACACGTGCTAGTAGATGTGCAGCCTGAAACCATGGAGAAACTTGTGCTGGGCGACAAATTCCTCGTGAAAGCCTTCGGCGTCGGTCTGAAGTTGCTAGATTTTCCAGAAATAATTGTGATGAACATGGATCCGCGGTTTCTTGAGGCATTGAATCCCACGGCCAATGGTGACAAGCTTGAGGTTCCTGTAACACACATTGTCCCAGCAGCAATCATGGGCTCAGGCCTAGGGGCGGATCAGACCTATTCTGGGGATTATGACATTCAGCTTTTCGACGAGGGCATAAGAAGGCAATATGGGTTAGACAGCCTGAGGCTTGGTGATTTAGTTGCTATCATAGACGCAGATCACTCGTTTGGAAGAATATACAAGCAGGGCGCAGTATCGGTGGGCATTGTAGTGCACACGAACTGCGTGATAGCGGGTCACGGCCCTGGAGTCACGACGCTGTTCACGTCTTCCACGGGCAAGATCATTCCGAAGATTGACGCCAAGGCTAATATTGCGTCAATTTTGAAGTTGAGAACAGATATATAAAGCACTGCCGTTCAATTATTCGTTGGAGAAGGTTCAGGAGCAAGAAAGATTTGCCGTTTAAACGAAAAAGTCGAGGTAGATCGAAAGGCAGCAAAGGCAGCAGCGGCGTTGTTCAATGCGCAAGTTGCGGGTCGATGGTACCTCGGGACAAGGCCAAGAAAGTCACGAAAAGACTTTCGATTGTTGATTATCAGCTAGCGAAGGAACTTCGGCAGAAGGGCACGTACATCGCAGTGCCTTCAGACACGAGGTATTACTGTGTCTCATGCGCTGTGCATCGTGGCGTGGTCAAAGTCAGGGCTGAAAGCGAGCGGCGTATGCGCACGCGACCGAGAAGAAGATTCTAGCTTTCAATTTGCATCCTTTTTCTTTAGCTTGTTGTAGGCGTACAGGCTTCTCTGCACGACGGTCAGGTTTGAAAGCACTGCAAGCACGATCATAGCAGCGTTCATCACTGTGGCGGGCTGCCACAATGCTGCAATTAGGCTTGCGGCGGCCAATATAAGCAGGCGTTCTGCTCTCTCGGCTAGGCCGATTGATTCCATCTTCATTCCTGTGGCTTCTGCTCTTGCACGGCTGTAGCTGACAAGCAACGAGCCTACTATTGCTATCAGACCCCACAGAACATCGCATAAGCCTGCCAAGATTATGCCCACGTACACGGCGGCATCTGCGTATCTATCAAGCAACGAGTCCAAGAAACCGCCGAATGTCGTAGCTTCTTGGTAGAGTCTGGCAACCACTCCATCTAAGGCATCGCAGAAGCCGGAAAACAAAAGCAGAGCAACTGCCAGCAAGAGATAAAGCGGACGGTTTTGCCATTCTGCATACACTACGGCGGACAAGAAAGCCAGAATCAAGCCGATGACAGTTATAATGTTAGGCGTTAAGCCCATGCGGTGCGCTATTCTAGCTTCGGTTGCAAGCATGGCTTGGATTTTTTGCTTGAGTTTCGTCAGCATGTGCAGCTGGTTCTCCAGCAATTTTTATTTAAGCATTGACGCGTAAAGGGTTATGTGTTTAGGTTAAAAGGTGTTTGGAATGATCAGCGTTATGCCAGTCAAGGTTGACGGCAAGACTTGCACAGGAATAAAGATTTATTTACCTGAAAGTCCGCCGTTGGTTATCATAGTTGCAGAGAAGGGGTTCGTAATGTGCGGGTTCTTGAACATTGAAACCGCCGAAAAGCTGGGAGTAGTCGCTGCGGTCGTGAGCGGAGTGAAAAGCCACGAGGACGTGCTTAACGCACAGGTCAAGGCAGTGACCTCCAAAGCGAAAAGTCTTGGCGTAGAGGCCGGAATGAAAGGCAGTGAAGCCCTGAAACACATGTTCTAGAGACAGAGACTCTGCGTGCGTCTAGCTCCCCTATAAATAGGTTGCATTGAACTTCACATCTCTTTTGCTTTTGTCAATAGCAAGTTCATATGAGCAGGATGAAAAGGAAGGAGCATTAAGAGGACGAAGAAATTGCCCAAGATTAAGCCTGTGGATGTCGTTGCTGCGGAGGTCATAGTTTGCACCAAGTGTTCACTTTCGAAAACCCGCAAGAAAGCAGTCCCGGGGGCCGGCAATCCTGAGAGCCGAATACTGTTCATCGGCGAAGCTCCTGGCAAATCTGAAGACGCCAAAGGCGAACCGTTTGTCGGTGCAGCCGGCAGATTTCTCGACACGTTGCTGATTGGATCTGGGCTCTCGAGAGAGGAAGTTTTCATTACCAACATTGTGAAGTGCAGACCGCCGGGAAACCGTCAACCTAAACCCTCAGAAATTGAAACTTGCGCATCCTATCTGGATAGGCAAATCAGGATCGTCCGGCCAAGATTCATTATCACGCTTGGCAACTTCTCAACAGCTTACATCTTCTCAAAGGCAGCATTATCTTTTGACAACATAACTGAAGCCCATGGGAAATCTTTGCGAGCAACGTTCTTGGGATTGAAAGTGACGGTTTTCCCAACTTTTCACCCTGCTGCAGCACTTTACAACGGAAACTACAAGAAGCTGCTGATTCGTGATTTCCAACTCTTAGGAGAAGAACTTGGCCGAAAACGCCATGCCAACCACCCATCTTAGTAGCAGATTCACCGCATCAACATGCATTCGGCATTTGGTCCTTCTCATGCACTCACTTGTGGCGGCGGGCGGACTGGTCTGCCAAGCTTTTTGTGCAGTGCAATGCGGTACAGTTTTCTCAATGATTTTACTAGACGCTCCACGCTGGACAAGTTTGAATATATGAGTTGGATTCGGTCATATTCCGCCAAGTGTATGGAATACTCGTCTGGCTGCGTGCCATGAAAAATCACGACTCGTGGCTTCAAATTGCTGATGCGCACGATAAGCATCGGCGAGATTCCGTTTTCTATGTTTGTGAATATCAGGGCTCGTTCGGTTGTGGCCCCGAAAAGCTGAGAATATTCCGAGCCAGAAAGGGTTTCCACTGCTCTTTTGCTGTCCACGACCGTGTAACCGTTGACTTCCTTAACGTACTGATCTAGACATGCCACGGCTTTGCCTTCTATGGCCTTGCACAAATATTCCACGCGGACAGGTATTGGGAACTCGCGAAGGTCCACTATGGCGTTGCTCGGCGAACTCGTGAGTTTGGCAAACTCATGAATGAAACGGCTGCCTCGCTCCTCATCAATCTTCAATAAAGCCCAAACGAATCTTCTCACAAACTTTGTTCCGGGACTCGGTCGTCTTCCGCTTTCGTAATCGCTGATCACGGAGGATGAGACGATCATCTTGTCTGAAAGCCTCATTTGTGAAACCGCGAACAGTTCACGCCATTTTCGCATGGTTGCCCCTGGCTTACTTGAGAGGATTATTTCGCCGGCGATTCTTCTTGCTAGAACAGAATCGCGTACGCTTGGAGATGCAGACATGCAAACGCGACCTTTTCAGTCCGCTGAGTTTCCCTCTAGAACAATATGCACTATAAAAACCTATACACTTGACGGGAGCGCGTTTGTTTCGAGGCTAAATTAGGAAAATCAGAAAGATTCCAGCCACGATCAATATTGAACCCAAAGCGTTTGCAGCGTTGATCTTCTCATGCAGCAGGGCAATGCCTACTAGCGTGGAGAAAAGAGGCGTCGTGGAGGATATTGGAACTGCCCTTGACTCTAGAGTGACGACGAAACTGTATGCTAGAAAGAACCATCCCAGTCCAAGAGCAACTATGCCTCCAGCAATCAGCACGCCCACGGTTTTCTTGTCCAACTTGAGAAAACCGAAGCTTCTGTCAATGACGGGAGAGACGATGAACAGTGAAAAAGCGATTGACATCACCCTGACCGTGTTGATGCCCAAGGCATGGTCCAAATCCGGTGTTTCCCTCACAGCCAGATTGATCATCGTTATGCTTATCGACCACAATATGGCCGTCGCCAACGCGAGAACTACACCTGTAAGTGGTGTTTTCCCCTGCGTTCCTGCCTTGTTGGCTGCTTCTCCTCGACTCAATAGCCATACGCCGGCGACGATGATGATGGCGCCAAGAGCGACTGAGAAAGTTACTGGTTCGCCTACTAAGAAGACAGCCCACAGAAGGTTGAATAATGGATAGGTGCACGTTATTGGAACTGCGCGCGCAACCCCGATGTTCTTCAGGCTCATCATGTATAAGGTGTCCCCAATTCCCAAGCCAATTATGCCGCTGACGCAGGCAAGAACGATCACGTTTGCAGGCAGCTCAGTTAGAGCACCAAGTTTGCCTGATACTGCCAAGAATGCGAGCAAGACCAAACCAGTGCATGTGAGGCGAACGATATTTGCGGAAATTGGTTTAGTTGTCTGTAGCGCTTTGCGGTAGAACAGCGCGGACATTGTCCAGCTTATGGCTGCACCTAGAGCAGCAAGTTCACCGATCATTGATTCGCAGTCTTCCTCGTTCTTTTGCAGAAGAGTCTGTTTGAAGCTGTTAAATAGCTAACGCTCGAATAAACGTTGAAAGGCCTGAAAAATGCAGATTGCCGTAAACTGGAGTTCAGAAGTCAAACGAGGATTTCCAAACTTGGCCATCTGTGTTGGCACTGTGAACGGAACCCACGTGGAGAAAGAGAACGAAGAAATCCGAAAACTCAGGGAAACTGTCTACGATGAGGTCAAAACGAAATACAGCATTGAAACGTTGAAGGACGACCTTACAGTGAGAGCGTACCGAGATTTCTATTGGAAGCTGAGAATTGACCCGACGAAGACGAGGCCCTCAGGCGAGGCCTTGCTGAGAAGAGTTTTGAACGGGAATCAGTTGCCGTGCATATCCGCGGTTGTTGATGCCTACAACTTGGCCTCAATGAAAACCATTATCTCGATCAGCGGGTTTGACCGGGACCGCTTGGCTCCGCCGTTCCGAGTTCGCTTTGCAGTGAATGGAGAAGTCTTCGCTGGCATCGGCATGGACACACCCATGCAACTGACGGACAGAATGTTAGTTCTTACAGATGAAAGACGAGTGCTGTGCATCTACCCCTACCGTGATTGTGATCATACGAAGATTTCTCTTGAAACACGCAATGCGGTGATAGTTGGTTATGGAGCTCCAGGGATCACTATGGAACAGTTGAAAAGAGCGGTAGAGATGACGCTTGCGTACATCAAACAGGTTTCAGGCGGCGAAATCGCAGAGATAAGTGTTTTTGGCGAGTAGAAATGCTAGGTGAGATTGCTACTGGCATAGTAGAGGAAGGGCAAGGCAAGCAGAATCGTAGTGCGCCCACGTGCCGTAAGCGAGTACTTCACCCTCAGAGGCGGTCCTTGATCCACTGATCTTTCAATGTAGCCGTATTCGTTGAGGCTTTTCAATTTGTCAGAAAGCGTTCGGGAGTTCGCGCCCAAGGTTTTCTTGAGTTCGCCAAAACCTGTGGTCTTTCTTAGGAACAGGATGTAGAGAATTTGGAGAGCCCATTTTTGAGACAACAAGTCGAAGCTTTCTTCCAAGCTCTTTATGGTTTCTTTTAGGGCTTCCAAGCCCAGTTTCTGGGCGCCGAATATTTGTTGAAGTGTTTCCTCTATGCCTTCGAGGTTGTTTTTCATGCGTGATTCGACGAGCCGTCGAAGCTCATTGCTCAAGACTGTTTGGGCGTTCATGCTTGTACACTCAGTGTGTTAGTGTTTACTTCATGTTTTATAAGGTTTAACTTTTAAAGCTAGTGTAGCAAACACACCAGTAAGGCAGGGGAATCATGGAATCATTAACGAGGAGGTTGGAAACTATCGTAAAAGAAAGAATGGCGACTCTAGATGGAACGGCTCACTCTTTTGGGCACGTTGAGAGAGTTTTCCACATTTCCACCTTCCTAGCCGAGAAGGAAAGAGCAGATTTGGAACTAGTGCAGATTGGCGCTCTCTTGCACGACATTGGGCGCCCAGTCGGCGAACCGCACAACGAAACTGGGGCAAAGCTCGCAAGAGAGATTTTGACAGAAATGAAGTATCCTCGTGAAAAGAGTGAGAAGGTGGTCAAGATAGTGTTACTTCACCCTATTGCTTTCAAAGACAGGCTAGAAACGTTGGAAGAAAAGATAGTGTGGGACGCTGACAAAATCGACTTGTTGGGTGCAGTGGGCATTGCCAGAGGCTTCCACTGGCACGGCAAGAAGCCTTTTGAGATGGTAGTGAAACTCGCTTTTGAGGTGTTCACCCCCATCTATGGGATGTTGAACACGTCCTCAGCCAAGAACTTGGCAAAAGAAAGAAGCGAAATGACACTGTCCTTTCTATCAGCTTTGAAAAGAGAACTTGCACTAACAGACTTGAACACAAGCTAGATTCTTGATTCAAACGGAATGTGGCAAAGGTTTTAAGCTATATGCCCGTATGAAAAATGGTGCTTATGTGTCTTTCCGCGTTAAAATAGAACAGACGGCAAAGAAGCAAGAGTCCAACATTGTTTTGGCCTTCGACTTCCCTTTTGAAAATCCAGAAAACCGCAAGAAGCTCTTCTCGCAAGCGGAACATGTTCTTGAAGCAGTCCATCCGCACATTTGTGCAGTCAAGTTTAATCATCATCTGGTTCTTCCGTTGGGCACGTTTGACGGCGTCCAGAAACTCGTGAAGAGAGCTCATGAACTGGGCCTCGTAGCAATAATGGATTGTAAAGCGAATGACATTGGCGCTACAAATCAGGTCATTGCAGAATATTACTACGCGGCGGGCTTTGATGCGTTGATAGCCAATCCTTTCATAGGCTGGGAAGAAGGATTGAAGCCCATCTTTGAAGTCACAAAAAAGCAGCATCGCGGCGTGATTCTGCTCGTCTACATGAGCCACAAGGGTGCACCTGAAGGCTACGGGCAAACCATAATTGATGCTGAAACAGGCATGAAAGTGCTACAATATGTTGCCTTCGCAAAGAAGGCCCTAAAGTACGGTGCTGATGGGGCAGTCGTCGGAGCAACTTATCCCGAAAGGATAAAGGAAGTGCATGAGATACTTGGGCAAAAAGTGCCCATCTATTCGCCCGGGATTGGCGCACAGGGCGGAGAAATCGCGGCTACGCTCAAGGCTGGTTCTCGTTACCCCATCGTGGGAAGGTCAATAACGCAGGCAGAAAACCCTGCTCAAGCTGCAAAAGAACTACTGCAATTTACAAGATCAGCAGAATAGAGAATGGCAGAAAGCGGGGGGTTATCTTCCTCGTCTTTCCCAGAGCTCTTTTTTCAGAAGATCTCTGACTGATGAACGTATTGCCGAACTTCTGCTCGGATACATGTTCGCTCTGACAAGCTCATCCAGTCCTTCCAAATAAGCTTCAGGCAATAACACTGTTACAAGTTTCATGATGCTTTCCCCCAAGACATGTCAAGCATATGACATGCAGCAAATATAAGATTTGACCAGAATTTCAGACACTTAGACGCTTTCTTTTGCGGTTCGCAGTTCTTTCATCGTGCCCTGAAACGTTTTGTACACGTCATCGACGTGCAGAGTGCGCCGCCGAATCCCTTCCTGCACCACACCAGCTGCAACCAATGCCGAGCCCACAACATCGCTTATCGTGGGGTCAGGAAATGCAATCAACGCCAAGCCAACCTTGATGAGCCACGACCGCTTTCCTTCTCGCCACAACCGCTTCGTCGCCCTAGCTGTTCCCGCAGTCCCGTTGAGAGCATGAGCCAAGTCAACATAGCTTTCGCTTAACTCGTTCAGAGCCTCGGCCATCATTTTCGCTTCGTCAGCCTTCATGCCTTAATACTCAACTGTTTTACAGTATAGATGAGCAAACAGAAAAGCTTTAACGCGTACTTTCTTCTCGCCGAAGGTTTTCTTTTGTGAAAGAACCTGAGGATTTTGACAGATAGTCCAAAATTGCCTCGTTCGATTCGCGGAGTTTTGACAACAATGGTGGAAATAGTGAAAGCCGCGAGAAATGAAGATCGCCTTCGACCGCTATGCGCAGAATCGGACAAGCATCAGTAGCCCATGGCAATGGACGTGTTTCGGCAAACACATAAATCATAAAACAGTAAATCACTTAACAGTCTAGAAGGAGCCGTGATTCTATTGGAAGCGTTTGACACGGAAAAATTCGTCGAAACCACGATTGCAGAAACAAGAAAGAACATCGGTACCGAAAAGGCGCTGGTCGCCGTTTCAGGCGGCGTTGACAGCACAACTTGCGCCGTGCTAACACACAAAGCCATCGGCGAAAACCTTGTCTGCGCGATTCTAGATGACGCTTTCATGAGGCAAGGGGAGCCAGAACATGTGGCTGAAACCCTGTCGAAACCACCTTTCAACGTGCCCACCAAAATAATCAACGTTCAGGAACGCTTCATGCAAGCCATGAAAGGCTTGAAGGATGCTGAAGAGAAACGCAAGATGTTCCGCGAAACCTTCTACCAAGCCCTGAGCGACACCGCCAAGAACGAAAAGTGCAAGATTCTCGTACAGGGCACAATCCGCGCAGACATAATGGAAACGATTAGCGGTGTAAAAACGCAACACAACGTTCTGGAACAGATGGGCATAAACCCAATGGAACGGTTCGGCTTCAAAGTCGTTGAACCTCTCCTGCCTCTGTTCAAAGAACAAGTCAGAAGGGTCGCCAGACATTTCGGACTGCCGTCCGAATTCACCGAACGGCAACCCTTTCCAGGACCAGGCTTGTCAGTCCGCGTGGTCGGCGAAATCCGTCCAGACAAGCTGGAAACTGTGAAGAAGGCCACAGCCATCGCTGAGCATGAGCTTGCTTCGCACAAGCCCGGACAGTATTTTACCGTGATTATGGATAATGAAGAAGCCGCTCAGTCAGCAAGGGTTTTGCACGTGCAGGAAACCACTGCGCATCTTCTCAATGTGCCTTCCAGAAACGTCCAAGTGAAAGTCTTCGCGGACAAAGCTACCGGTGTGGAAGGGGGTAAACGTCGCTACGGTGAAGTGGTCGGCATCAGGGTTCAGACGATGGATGGCAAACTGCATCAGACGGCCATTCAAAACATCATCTTTCTGCAAGCACGGACAATAACTGAAAATCCGGCTGTCGCAAGAGTGTTCTACGCAGTGAAAGATATGCCGCAGAAAAAACCCTATGTCATAGGCATCCGCTCCGTTGAGACCAAGGATTTCTTGATTGCAAAGGTGTCGGAAATTCCATGGGCAACTTTAGACAAGATTGGAGAAGAAATCATTGAACAGTGCCCCAACGTGTCAACCGTTTATTACGATGTTACACCTAAACCACCAGCAACGATCGAGATGGAATAACCATGTTCCGAGTTAGAGTGAACAAGATTGAGTCAATTCGAGACTTGGACGGCAACCTTGGAAAACGCATAGAACTGATTGAGGACCGCCAAATCTCTCGCTTCGTGGTCAGACCGCAAACCGAAGAGGCAAAGGTAGTTCAAGACGTGATGCAGGCGTTGCAGCAACAGTTACCGATGTTTCCGACGAGAACAGACCTGGCATTGCCAAAGGTAATTCTGTTCCTTACCGAGCCGGAATACGAAGCCTTAGGCATAGAGTTTGACGTCAACCAAATCTATGACATAACGCTTGAAAACCAGACGTTGAAGTTCACGAAAACTGCATGATCTCCTTTCTGACCTGCCTCAAAGCTGTATGCTTTGGGTGGAAAGACAGCACAAACATCATGTTTCGCAGCGCCGCGTAAACCGCTTGCATGTCAGACTGCCCACTGCTGTCGCAGTAGATGGGAATGGCCTCTTCGTCACCATTCTTGTAGTAAACGTAGATGGGCGCGAACCTTTTTCTGAAAGTCTTGATCTCAAAATTCAATTTCAACAGCTTCGCCATCCTTTCCGCCGCCACGCTCACATGTTTCAGACGCTTCTCGCGAGAAGCGAAACTTGAAGCATAAACGAACAGTTTCCCATTAGAAGTCTCAAGCATACAATGGCCACCGGAAAACACCATGCTCCAAACATCTTTTAAGACAAGCGCCGAAGCAACATGTTTACGTGGCGGAGAGATAAGTTAAAATGAAGACTGCAAAACAGTGAAATCCATGAAGACCAGAGCACACGTGCATATTAGCGGCAGAGTGCAGGGCGTGTTCTTCAGGTCAGAAACCAGATACGAAGCAAGAAGACGCCGCGTCACTGGTTGGGTTCGGAACACCTCAGACGAAAGGGTTGAAGCTGTTTTTGAAGGGGAAGAAGAGAACGTGAAGAAACTCTTGGAATTCTGCAAACAAGGCCCGCCAGGGGCAAGAGTGGCAAACGTAGACGTTGCTTGGGAACGGTATTCTGGCGAGTTCGCGGATTTCGAAGTAAGATATTAGCCGTTGATTCTAGGCTCTTTTCTTTGGTACCCTGAAATGCGATGCTTTTCCGGCGCTAACGTAATCTCCGCCAACCCCGCGTATGATAGAGGCAATTTTGGAGAAGTTGTCCGAACCCAAGAATTGCCTGGGCTTTATCACGACGTACTCGTCTTTCTCCTCGAAACTCAGCAGGTTTTCCAAGTCGTCAGGAAACATCATCTTGATGTCCTCAACTGCCTTCGACTTCTCCTGAGTTTGAGGCATTCCAGCCAAAGGTCTGGACACAGGCTGAGATAGGGCTGGCGGTGGCGGCGCAGTCAGTGGCTGAGTAATCTGCGAGACTGCCAAAGACTTCAAAGACGCAGAAACCTGCCTCAGATCTTCCATGATGCCGTTCATGATCAGAATGAGCTCATCAACCTTTCTGGTTAGAATTTCGACCTTTTCCTTATCTACGCTCATAAGCCTTCTTCCTTCTAAATCCTTAATACTCTGTCGCATTTATTAATTGTTTTTGACTCTTTTAAATGATCGAAAAAGAGAGGAGCCTACACTGCATTTGATTGAAATTGACGGAAGCCAGAAAAGCGGAAGCGGCACAATCCTGAGATTGTCAGTCGCCTTAGCCGCCATAACGGGGCAAACACTGCACATCTACAACATCCGCCAAAGTCGTCCACAACCAGGCCTAAAACCTCAGCATCTCGAAGCCGTTCTAACGGCTGCAAGGCTCTGTAACGCTGAAATTGAAGGGGCAAAAATCAATTCACGCGAGCTCTGGTTCAAACCAAAACAAATCAAAGGCGGCAAAATCGAAGCTGAAATTGGCACTGCAGGAAGCATTCCAATGCTGCTGATGACCGTATTGCCGATGTGCGCCTTTGCAGACAGAACTGTTGAACTACGTGTTTCCAAAGGCGGAACAGACGTTTCACATTCGCCCACCATCAACTACATGCGTTTTGTGCTTTTGCCGACGCTTCAACGCATGGGGTTGAGCGCCACTCTGACCGTGCACAAGTATGGCTATTATCCAAAAGGAAATGGTGAAGTAACAGCAACCGTGGAGCCTTGCAAAAGCCTGAAACCTTTGCATTTAGAAGACTTTGGCAACATAAAAGCCTTGAAAGGAGTTTCAGTTTGCACATTTCTCAGCGAAAGAAAGGTTGCTGAACGCCAAGCAAAAGCCGCAATCGAAGTTCTCGCTGAAAGGGGCCATGCGGTAGACGTTCAAATAGTAAATGATAACTCAAACCCTCTGCAGAAAGGTAGCTCCCTTGTCTTGTGGGTTGAAACCGACGCCAATGTGATTCTGGGAGCTGACGCAATCGGCGAGCTCAAGAAAACGAGCGAAGCCGTCGGCAAAGAGGCTGCTGAAAAACTCTGCGCAGAGCTTTCTGCAAGGCCCACAGTTGACGTACATTTGGCTGACTTGCTCATTCCCTACATGTCCCTGGCTCAAGGCAAGTCGACATTTCAGACGCGTGCACTTTCAGAACACTTGGAAACCAACATTTGGCTTGCTGAAAAAATCTTGAACGTTAGATTTGACACTAGAAAGACGAACGGGCTGTACAGGGTTGAAAAACTCGACTGACAGCCAGAATGAAAGGCACCGTCCTAAATTCCAAGGAGAGATCGTGGACACAAAATGGTCAGCTTGAGTCGCAAAAAGTTGATTCAGCGATACTATTCAGCCAGAGCCAAGGACTATGATCGCCAGAAAAGTAGAACATGGAAAACAAGCAGAGGATTTGGAAATGAAGTGACCGATGAACTGCATAGCGCTCTGAAAGGCTTTGGGGGTAGACTTGTGCTGGAAGTGGGTGTCGGAAGTGGCCGAAACGCGTTACCCTTGCTAGAAAAAATCAGACCGCAGTTGGTAGGACTTGACTTGTCGAAAGAAATGCTCCAAGCGGCAAAGACGAAGATGACCCCTTTCAAACAGAATTCCAACCTGATTCTCGGAGACGCTGATCACTTACCCTTCACAAACAGGGCTTTTGAGGCAATAATCTGCATGAGTACAATGCACTATTTTGAATCCCAAGCAAGAATGCTCCAAAAATTCTCAAAAATCCTGAAAGAAAAAGGCGTATTCGTGTACGGTGATTTGACCATCCACGAAATGGACAGCCACGGATTCTTCGAGGCTCTGGAAAGAACGCTTTCAAAAGCTCATACAAAATACTTCAAACCTTCAGAAATGAAGAGGCTGATAGAAACTAATGGATTTCGCATTGTCAAGACGAAGACGATTGCCTACCGGAAGTCCCATCAAGCATTGATGGAGGACAAGGGGGAATATTTTGATGTTAAACCAGAACAACTCAATGAACACGTTCACGCAGCAACTCCAGATGTGCGAGAACAGTATGGCTTAACCGCCACGGAATTAACCTTATACTACACGGTGATCGTGGCCGTAAGAGAAGATTAGGTGCGCGTGGTTCTATGGTCAAGAAGGCCGCAGGTTTGAGAGTTCCGAAGCGACTAGGCGAAGAAGTGCTGGTCTTGGTCAACAGACTCAAGATCGCTGACAACAACCTGATGGTTCAGAGAGACGAAAATTTCATCTACGTTCCCCTCATCAGCAGACCGACTGGAGAGCAGTTGAAAACTCTCAAGGAACGCGCGTCAGACTGCCGAGTTTCCACTCGTTTCTTTCCTGAAAGAAGGAAAAGGGAGGCATCTCTTGCTGAACTGCTTGAAGGCAAGCTGCCAACACGTTTGCTGGCAAGTCTACCGCATTCTGCCGATTTCGTTGGTGACATCGCCATAGTTGAGATCTCGCCGGAGCTTGACTCTTACCGAAATAAGATCGGTGAAGCAATCTTGAAAGTAAACCAGAACGTGCGGACGGTGCTTGCTAAGGCTGGAGCAATCAGCGGAACTTACCGAGTGAGGGAATTCACTGTTGCCGCTGGTGAACCGAAAACCGAGACTGTTCATAAAGAGTATGGATGCCAATATTATGTGGATGTTGCCAGGATGTATTTTTCTCCGCGACTTTCATATGAACATAATAGAGTAGCCTGTCTGGTTAAAGACGGCGAAACCGTTGTGGACTTCTTCGCTGGTGTCGGGCCTTTCGCGATGCCAATTGCCAAGAACCACAAGAATGTGGAAGTTCATGCGATTGATGTGAATCCTGATGCGGTTGAATATCTGAAAAGGAACATCAGGCTTAACAGAGTCGTGGGAAAGGTTCATGCGATTCTGGGAGATGCGAGAGAGGTTGTTGGCGAAAGGCTTTCCGGCGTTGCAGACAGAGTGATTATGAATTTGCCTGAAAGAGCCATAGAGTTCGTGGACGCTGCATGCAAATCAGTCAAGCCGACTGGCGGCATAGCGCATTTTTACGGTTTCGTGAATTCTGATGGTTCGTTGGAAAGCGTGCAGCGCCGGTTTGCAGAGGCTGTTGAAAGATGTGGGAGAAGGGTAGATGAGGTTTTGTATTCTAGAAATGTGCGGGAAACGGCTCCTCATGAGTGGCAAGTGGTTCTGGACGTCAGAATCCGCTAGATTGAACAATCCTACGAAACAGAAGCTCTGCAATCATCTATCATGAATTTGGACCGTCAGGGTGATTTTCACTTTCTGCAGTGGGTCTCTCAGTCTCTCAACCAGATTTCTTGAGAAGTCGCATGCCGCTTTGTCAGCTTGGACTGCCAACGTTCGATTGCAGATGTAATCGCTTTTCCTCACGACAATGTCCTTGGAATGAGTTAAAATTAGCCGTGGGTTTCCCCAAGCACTCGCCATTTCAGTGATATCTCCAGCTTCGATTAGAATCGTGAGTCTAGAGCCTTGTTTGCGCAGATTCTCTTTGAATTCTGGGCTCAGATCCTTTAGGGCTTTGTCGGCTGAAACGACTATGATGCACGTGCCGCTTTTTGACAATTCGGGTTCTTTGGTGATTTCGAAAGTGGTTCTGTGCGTGACTAGGACGTTTTCGTGCCCTTGGGCTAGGATGACTTCTTTCAGTTCAGGCGGGCACAAGTTATTCGAGGACCTCTATCGAATCGACTTTTCCGTCGCCGTCGAGATCGAAGCCTTGTATGACTTTTGCGAACGTATCTTCGCCGTTGTAGCCTTTCAGGGTTTTTTTCCAGAAGTTGGTCAAGGCTAAGACGCAGGCTTTTGTGCCGACGGCTTTGTTTCCGGCGAGGACTATTATGCGTTTGGTCTTGTCCCATGGGTTCACGATTTTTGCCACAAGCCCGACTGTGTCAACTGTGTATACGTGTGAGGTTCTTTTGGAGATGAGGCCGCCGAACAGGAAACCTTCTGTTGAGGGTTGCATGTTGAATCGTATGGGCAGGTGCTCGTTGACTTCTTGGGCGAGCAGGTTTGTGCCTGGTCCGCCTACAAGGATGAGGTTGTTCTTTTCTTCTTTTTCGACTTTCACGTCCACGTCGAGTTTTATGGCGAATTCTTCAGGTAGTTTGGCGAATTGGCCTAGGAAGAATGCCAAGTGTGAAGCATAGTGGCCGTCTCTTGCGCTGGTTTTGAATGGGCCGTGTGGCGTTGGGCTGCCTACGACTATTTTTCCTTCGAAGGTGCCGTCTTTTTTGATGAATTCTTGGAAGAATTTTTGGATTTGTTCTGCCATGTCTGGGAGTGAGAGTTTTTTGATTGTTTTGTATTCTTGTGGGAGTTCTATTCCAAATGCGGGTGAGACGGGTTTGTAGTATTTTGCTATGGCGCCTTTCTTTTCTTCTTCTCGGCTGACGGTTATTGCTCCTGCTTTGGCGAGTTTTCTGATGTGATAGTACACTTTCTGTTCGTGGATTCCTAAGATTTTGGCTATCTCAAGCGGGTACATTTCGCGTTCGGAGAGCATGATTAGGATTTTCCAGGTTAGCTTGTTCAGAATCATCTTAAGTTTTTGCGGGTCTTTGAGTATGGCGATGTCTTTGACTTTCTGTGTTGTGTCGTCTTCGTGGAGCAACAGTTTCCTATCCATGTTCCGTCATAGTGATAGAGGTTTGTCTATTATTAAAAATTTTATTATAGTAAACCGGATAGGCTGGTCGGCTGGAGCTCAGAGGAACGCCTGTGAAATATTTTTTAGTGGTTCTTGAAAAATGACAGTTGCCACTGAGCCAAGTCATGGCTGAGCATGGAAAGAGATTGAAGGAATTTTTAGAATTAAAATTTTTTTCCTAAAAATGCTTATTAGAGTCAAAGCGGATTGGGTAGGGCTTACGGAAAAAAAAGGTTTAGTGAGGCTTACACATGTGCGGAATATTCGGGTGTGTTCTGAAAGAGGGAAATGCTGCGCCGTTGATCCATGCTGCTTTGAAACGGCTTGAATATCGCGGTTATGATTCGGTGGGTGAGGCTACTTTGTATGAGGGCAGGCTTTTCATTAAGAAGGATCAGGGGAAGATTGATGAGGTTCATAAGATTCGCAATCTGGATGATTTGCCAGGTGGTTTGGGCATTGGGCATACGCGGTGGGCTACGCATGGGGCGCCGTTGGAGGTGAATGCTCACCCGCACGTTGATTGCAGTGGGCAGATTGCTGTTGTGCATAATGGGATTATTGAGAATTTTGCGGATTTGAAGTTGGAGCTTGAGAATCGCGGTCATGTTTTCAAGTCTAAGACTGATACTGAGGTTATTCCGCATTTGATTGAGGAGGTTATGAAGAGTAATCTTTCTTTGAGCCTTGTTGCTGCTGTGCTTGAGGCGGTGAAGAGGCTTGATGGGTCTTTCGCGATTGCTGTTGTTTCGACGCGGGAGCCGGATAAGATTGTTTGTGCTCGCAATGAAAGTCCGCTTGTGGTGGGTGTGAATGATGGGGCGGTTTATTTTGCTTCGGACATTCCGGCGTTTTTGCCTTTGACGAACAAGGCTGTTGTTGTGGAGGATGGGGAGTTGATTGTTCTTTCTTCTAAGGGCGTGGAGATCAGGAAGATTGCGGATTCGAAGGTTGTTGTGCGGGAGCCTAAGGTGATTGATTGGACGCCTGAGATGGCGGTTAAGCAGGGTTATCCGCATTTTATGATTAAGGAGATTCATGAGCAGCCGGAATGCCTGCGGAATACGTTGAGGGTGCAGGAGCATTATGCTGATTTGATGGCGACGTTTCTTGATCGGGCGCGTGAAGTCTATCTTGTGGCATGCGGCACCTCGTATCATGCGTGTTGGGCGGCTTCGTACATGTTTTCTAAGCTGGCGTTTTTGCCGACTTATCCTGTAATTGCTTCGGAGTTCGTTGAGCAGCATGGTAAGTCGGTGAACATTGACAGTACGATTCTTGCTGTGAGTCAGTCTGGTGAGACGGCGGACACGTTGGCTTCGGTGAACGTTGCTAGACAACGGGCGGCGACGATTTTGGGGTTGACTAACACGATTGGTTCGACTTTGACGCGGGTTTCGCGGGTTTATATTGGTCAGCAGTCGGGTCCTGAGATTGGGGTTGCTGCGACGAAGACGTTTACTTCGCAGCTTTCGGTGATGGCGCAGTTGGCTTTGAGGCTTGCGAAGAAGCGGGGTAAGGTTTCGCAGGATGAGATGGATTATTTGGCTGAGCAGTTGTGCCGGTTGCCGGATACTGTTGAGACGATTATTGAGACGCAGGAGGATAAGGCTAGGCAGGTGGCTAGGAAGTATAAGGATGCGCAGACTTTCTTTTTCTTGGGTCGTGGGATTAGTACTGCTACGGCTTATGAGGGTAGGTTGAAGTTGATGGAGATTGCTTATGCGCCTGCGATTGCTTTTCCGGCTGGTGAGAGTAAGCATGGGCCTATTAGCCTTGTTGAGCCTGGGTTTCCTGTGATTTTTGTTTGTCCGAGGGATGAGACGCATAAGATTTTGATTGGGAACATTATGGAGATGAAGGCTCGCGGCGCAGCGGTTATTGCGGTGGTTGAGGAAGGCGATGAGGAGGTTAAGCGGTTGGCTGATGATTGGTTTGAGGTGCCTAAAGGTGTGCCTGAAGTGTTGTCGCCGGTTGCGTTTGTTGTGCCTTTGCAGTTGTTGGCGTATTACATGGCGGTTGAACGGGGGTTCAATCCGGATACGCCGAGGAATTTAGCGAAGTCAGTGACTGTGAAGTAGCCTTTTTTCCTTCTTTTTGTTCTGTGTTTTGTTTTTGGATGCGAATACGTTAATAGCTGATTTTGTCAGTATTTGCTTAATGGTGCTTTGTTTGGAGAAGAATGAGTGGGAAAAGCTGATTGACACGTTGGTGAAGGAAGGCGTATTGCGTTCGCCGCGGGTGATCAGCACCATGCGTTTGGTGCCGCGTGAGATGTTCTTGCCTGAGAATATGCGGGCTTATGCTGCTGTGGATACGCCGCTTCCGATTGGTTTTGGGCAGACGGCTTCTGCGCCGCACATGGTTTCGATTATGAATGAAGCCTTGCAGTTGGAAGTTGGTAATAAGGTGCTTGAGGTGGGTGCGGGTTCGGGATGGCATGCGGCGACGATTGCGGAGCTGGTTGCGCCGAGTGGTGCGCCGCGCAGTGAGTATGGGCATGTTTATACCGTGGAGATTGTTCAGGATTTGGCGGATTTTGCCAGGAAGAATATTATGAAGACTGGGTTTGGCGATCGAGTCACGATTGTGAGTGGTGATGGTTCGGTTGGGTTTGCTGAGAAGGCTCCGTTTGACAGAGTTTTGGTGACGGCTGCTGCGCCTGATGTGCCTGAGCCTTTGGTGGAGCAGTTGAAGTCGGGTGGGATTATGCTGATTCCTGTTGGGAGTGCTAGTTTGTTTCAGAGTTTGGTGAAGATTGTTAAGGGCAATGATGGGAAGGTCAAGCAGGAGAATTTGGGCGGAGTGGCGTTTGTTCCGCTGACGGGAAAATATGGACACAAATTCTAACCAGTAACGTTCAGCAGCAAAGAAGCGCCAGACTCAAACTCTTTAGGTGAAACGTTGAACAAAACAGCCAAAGGCGTCACCAATCGCCATTCTCGAGCCTTCTGAAAAAACGCCCGATTCGGGGATTTCTACTTGCCATATACAGTACCATGCCAGTTGCCAAATTGGCAAAAATCAATATCATGATCAAATATCTTTCAGGCAGGAACGGCGACAGCGAGTTTATGGCACCAGAAACTGCTACGACAAGGACGAATAAGACCTCAGCAAGAACCATGCGACCTACAAACCGTTTCATGTGAAATGAAAATGATCTCTTCATTCTTCTGCTCAATAGCACCTCGTAAGTGGAAAAACCAGCTGCAATTGCCGTGGGCAGCACTAGGAGAAACATGTATGTAATAAAAACAAAGAATGACAGCCTGAAACCTACTTCTTGAAAATAGAGAAGACACACGAATCCGCTAAGAAAAACGGCAAGCGTTAAGAATGAGGTCACCCCCCATGCGTATTCGTCATAGTTTGCTGCAAATCTGTTGGAAGTATAGACACCAGCTATAAACAATCCGGGAAGCAGTATTACCCATAAGACCAAAATTCGTTCTCCAGCGGAAACGAGACCCAAATAGAGAAGAACGTTGGCAACAAGAGCACCAGCGATTAAGAACACAAGAAGCATCAAAACCATTTGCGTCAGAATACGCTGTCTCTCTTTTGAGCTGATCTCTCTGTGCATTCTACAAAACACCCATGCATCTCAGAATGCCTAGTCCTCCGAGCAAGAAGTCACCGCCGACTTCAATAGCGTCAGTCCACCATCTGGTAATCGCCTGCGCAAACTTCAATATATCTAGGAGCACGTTGAAGATGTTCATCAATGCGGACGCCACCCACTTGCACAGTCGCATCAAGGCATTGAGGAAAGTCTTAGCAATATCTACTCTTATGACAAGAAGGCCCATTAAAAGGTTGCCTATTGATGCTCCCAACAATCCTGGTCCTCTATCCGCCCAGTCGAACACGTAGAGCAGCCCGCCTTGGATACCGAGCTTTATGAATTCCAAAGCAGCTCCAAGAGCAGGGTTGGCAAATGAAATTCCTCTGGCAAAAAAATATGCGGTAAGCAAAGCCCCCATGTCCAGTATGACGTCCGTGATTGCTTCTTCAGTCAATGCTTCGAAAAACTCAAGACCATCAAAGAATATTGTCTCTGCCCCGGCCAGCAATGGATTGAAGCCTATTTCGACGGTGGGATTGATATGAACTTTTATATGCAGCTTATACCAAGGGTACCACCAGCTGAATTCGTGCGAGATCGACAACCACCCGCTGTCTTGCGCATCTTTCTGCATTTCTTCCTGCGACTTTGTCGGTGTGCTTGTGCCTGTCGCTTGAGGCTCCACGGTTAGCACGGTGCTGTTGCAAGAAGGCCTGTAGCCATGCTGTATCGTGGTGCACGCCGCGCAGGTTTGTCCGTCCAACGTTTTGGCCCAAGCAGTCGCGCTCAAAGGCGAGTCTCCTTCGAACGTAGCGATGATAATGTACGTGATGTTCTTGTCGAGTCCGGGCTTCGGAGTGAGTGAACAATTGAAATAGCCGTCGATGCCCGTCGTGAGCGGGATGTAAATCGTGTTGTTGATTGTGACCTTCACAAGCTTATCAGGCACGCCGGTGCCCGTGTCATTGTATTTGAGCCAGCCCTCAATTCTATGCAGCGTGGAATTGTAGCTGCGGGAAACGTTCAGCAAAAGCCTCGTAGCCTGTGAAACCGTGAGCGTGACGGGGTTGCCTGCAATGCCCTGAGGCTGCCTGCCATTCTGATATTCAGGCAGAATCTTGGCCATGTATGCGTAAGCCTCGCCATCAGCCGGATACACTGTGAGGTTCGTGTCATCCAATGATGATTGAGATTACCGTTTTCCGCTAAACAGTTGGTCTATCTTCTCTCTAAAGATAATTAGCAGGACCAGCCAGATTGAAAACCACGTAACAGCACTCACAGAAACGATTACACCGTCATCTCTCAAATAGACCTTAAACTGGTAGACAAGTGCCAGAAGGGCGATGAATAGGCTGAAACCTGCAGTTGTGAGAATTGTTCGTCCCATTAGCCGCTTCAGATTGAAGACATAATTTGTCCTTCTTGCATAGAGAACTTCAAAGGAAAGAAAGACTGTCTCTATGATAAGAAACCAGAAAGGCGTCGCGAAAAAAAAGAAATCCCAAGTAGTTCTCAACGAGTTACTGTGCAAAAAGTAGGCAAAAAGACCAATAAAAACTAGAAAGACAGCTCCTGCCGGAATCAAGGAAAGATTATAAAGATGGGTTTCTTCTACAGACTGGCTCATTAATCTATCCTCAGACGGTTCCGTTAACTCTTAGGCGCTTGCATGAATAAAAACGTGTCCATGTTAACCAAAGGAGCTTGTTATTGGTCGTTCTCAGAATCCTAACAATCCGTCTAGCTTCTGTTGTGTTTCTAGATTAGCTAAGAACTTATTGGCGGCATTTTGAAGTTTGTCAAGAGGTCGTTTGATTTTGTATCCACCTTGTTGTTCGATTGCACCAAATGCCTCTTTCATCTTTTCATCCATCATGGTCCAGCGAATCATTTCCTTGATTCTCTCCTTCAAATTTCCTTGATGTTCTCTTGACAATGCCGCGAATACAGGATTGAAGATGTACTTCAAAATTTCGTCATGTGTAATCAAGTTCTGTGGCTCAAAGAACACGGTGAAACGAGGATTTAGGAATACTGAGAGAGGAAAGGTTCAACGGTTCTTCTGCAAAGACTGCCAAGCGGTTTTTCGTCGTTGATGAAGGATTCGAGAAGATGAAGGCTACTCCTGAAACTGTGACAGTAGCCTTAGACCTGTATTTCAAAGGAATCAGTATGAGAGCCATAGTTGACCACATAAAGCAATTTTATGGAGTAGAGGTTAGTCATGTGGCAATTTACAAGTGGATTCGCAAGTACGTTGCAATGATGAAAAAATACTGCGATCAGCTAGTGCCTAGAGTAAGCGGAATCTGGCACAGTGACGAAATGACCTTGAACATAAAGGATTTGGAAAACCACGAAAACTTGAGATGGGCTTGGAACGTAATCGACAACGAAAATCGATTCTGGCTCGCTTCTCAAATAACAGAGAAAAGGGAAATTGCAGACGCTAGGAAAGTGTTAGCTCAAGCTTCGACACTTTCAAAGACAAGACCTATGGCAATAGTGACAGATGGACTAAGAGCCTATCAAGATGCGATACCAAAAGAGTTTTACACTTTGAAGGGCCCAAGGACACAACACGTTAGGATTCCGAACATTAGAGACCGTTCAAACAACAACATGGTTGAGAGACTTCATGGTACGATTAGGCAGAGGAACAAGGTAATGCGTGGACTCGATGATATTGAAACAGCACAGACAATGATGGATGGACTCAGAATCTACTACAATTTCATAAGACCGCACACGGCATTAAACGGAAAAACTCCAGCGCAAAAAGCAAACGTCGAAACTGATGAAGCAAAATGGATGTCTTTGATCAAGAAAGCAAGCCAACATCAAAAATGCTAAAATCAGGACAGGTAATGAGAGAGTGCTCTACTATCAATTGAACCGATTATCTAACACTTGAATAATGCTATCTTCTTTTCTTCTCCCTTGTATAAAACATCGAACTTGTCTAAGAAATCCCTTCCAAGCAGTGGTGTCATTGCTTTGAATGAAACATACCCCATATCTTTGTTTGGATCTATCACGGAAATGTTTACTTCCTTTTCTTCTCCTTCAATACTTACCGTTGCCAAATATTCATCTGCACCGATGACATGCCCGTCTGCCATAATGCAAGGTGTAGGGTTATTGTCATCGCTAATCTTTGTTCCTATATCTATGTCTTCGATTTGCTCTTTAAAGACTGAAAGTCCTGAAGTGCAACCTGTGTCCGCATAAGCGGATATTTCTTTCTTGTCCTTTCCGACAAGAATCTTTAGAATAGGACAAAAACTACCGTCTTCTTCCTTTTGGTACTCTACCTCATGGAATGGTTTCCCAGATTTTGACAAAGCTAGCTCAACCCTATAGCTTGTGCACGAAATCAAATCCGACTCTTCGATAAGCAAATTGATTCTTAGTCGTCTGTTTCCGCGTGGCATCACGGTATGCTTCCAATATGGAATTGCCGTACCCCGCGATTTCTTCAGTCTCTACGTCTATGGCCACTATTTTGCCAAAATGCTCTTTTTCCAGATAATCCTTGAATTTTGAATATATAAAATCAGCCTTTGAAGGTACTTTTCGTATCTTTTCCTCTTTCTTCAATTCCTGAACTGCTTTTTCAAGGTCTTCTATGCGCTTTAATGCATTCGTTAACATGTCCTTCTCTGATATAGTCGGAGTTCTCATATAGTCAAGAACATTCACTAGCAATCGAATACGTGCGTCCATTGGATCTTTCCCACGTGGAAATCTCTGAGGCTTAGGTAGCACTCCTACCTTTTCAAGCATTTTCTTTTGAAATTCCTCTTGGATAGGAAAGGCCATTTCTTAGAACTCCTTCTGAGCAAGTCTCCCAATAATATCTATGGACTCTTTCAAGTTCTTATACTCTTCTTCAGTAAAATCCCAAGGAAGTATATCTTTGTACTCTAAATGAGACATCACACTTATGACGGTTGCGTCTTTGACATGAAGATGCATAATGAAATTCTCATGTCCGTTGGACGTGTACTCGAACATTACTCCGCTGGGGCGCAACGTCTTCTTGGTAATCTCATTGATTTTAGCAAGTTTTGTCTCTTCGACAATCTTTTTTGCCAAATTCATTTCTTCCCTTGAGGATACGATTAATGTTGAAGAGACTGAAGCATCCTTAGCGGATTCTCCGAGAATAATGTTGATGTAGTTAACAAGTTTATTTGCTATTTCCTTGATGCGACTCCTGTACTTCTCAAGGTCTTTATCGACTCCTATGAAAAGTGAAATAGGCTTAGCAAACGATACTGCAATTCCAAAGCCCAGTGCATCTAAGAATATCGTGTTTCTCTTATATGTTATCTCTTTAGTTGACAACGATTTTTTATCTTTCTCTACTAACGACTTCATTTTATCGAATAGAAGTTTCCTTTCTGCTAGTTTCTTGTCACTTGTCCTCGGCAGGACTACTTGGACTGTCGCGTTCTCTTTATATTTTCCTGTTTCCGCTGGCATCTCAAGTGTGTCCTTTTATCGTTAATAGCCATTGTAGTACACTGGGGGTTTATAAATTCTATTTGTTTCTAAGCTGGATTAGCAGAATGCAGATTCTAGCAAAAGCCCCTCCAGTTGACAGACTCTTCCAAAATCCGCTTGAGACCCTAAGAGTTAACAGAACCCCTCAGACTATTCATATTTTTCCTAGAAATCTAAGCAACGAAATTAAGACAATTCTGTTTCATTCATGACTCAGCGCTTGCACCATTTTTTTTCTGGTCCGGTTCGAAGACTCTCCACATGAACCGATTGACTTTTGGAATGCGAAGGACTATGAACAAGGTTACAGCAGTTATGGTTGAAGGAAAGATCATCTCTGTATAGTCTTTGTCGACGAATGGAAAAAGCAGATCCAGTATGACAGCTACTCCGATCAGGTAAATCAAGATAGAAAGAGCGAAAAGATAGGAAAGGAACCACTGTCTAGATCCTTTACCGGGCATACCACCCGTTATAGGAACCACGGCCTTGAAGAGAAAGTATAGCCATACGGCAAACAGTGGGCTCAGAGGCAGGAGGAAAAAGATCTCTAAATAGAGGTACGATGATGGCACTGGTGCAAACAAAAGCAAAACTGCAAAAATGAATATGAAAAACACGGCCGTCACAACTCCACCAAGGAGATAGGCCTGACATTTGCCATGACTTTGGCTTTTGCTCATAATGACCAACCTATCAGAAAACCAAATACCACGCCAATAAGTATAACATTTGTCACAATGAATGCCGTCTTGAAATACGTGTTAGACAATGATGGATTGGGTATTTTGAGCAGTGCTAGTCCTGCAAACAAAGCATTGTAGGACGAGAGCCACCACGCATTAAGCGCAGACTGCAAAACGACCGGATTAATCAGGTTTGAGAGAAATGTGGATATTGCCGGAACCACGAAAGCCTTGAGTACAATGCCGGCACTGAAAGACAATTCCGTACCTATGATTGCAGCTACGAGTGTGACCATTAAAGTTATCAACTTTGCAGAAGCTTTTGTATGCGCTCCCCATTCAGCCGAGAAGTAGGTTTGATACGCATTATGTATTATCAGAGAGGCTAGCCCGCCATAGATAAGCATTGCTGCGAAAGCAGCCGGTAGCGCTGGAACATTTGCAGTTGCAATTGCCGCTGCCAAAGGTACAGAGAAGGCAAAGAATTCTTTCAGAACTAGTGTTGTCAGTTCGTCGCTTATGCTGATGTTTGGTGGTGGAGGCAGGCTTGGAGGCATGGGTGTGGAAGGCAACGGGGGAAGGAGATTTTCAAATCCATGAGTCTGTACTTCGCCGCCAACTATGGGGATGACAGGGTTAAATGCAACATGAACCCACGCAGCGCCTTCTATCGTCGCGTTAATATGCAGTCTGTACCATGGGTACCACCAACTGAACCCGTGCCAAACCTTTAGCCAGCCGATACCCAGCATTTCTTCCTTCATTTCTTCTGGGCTTTTCTTAGATGTGGCTGTGTCCGTTGCCTGCGGTTCAACCATCAGCAGGGTGCTGTTGCATGAAGGCCTGTAGCCAAACTGAATAGTCGTGCACGTTGCGTAGTCTTGTCCGTCCAATGTTTTGGCCCACGCAGTCGCGTTCAACGGTTGCTGAGTATCATCCGCAAAGCTGGCGGTAATAATGTAAGTTGTATTCTCACCGTCCTTAGGCTGCAGGTCAAGACTCTTGCTGAAGTGACCAGTGTCATTAGTCGTAACTGTGTATTCTGTTTCGTTGATTTTCAGTTTCACCTCTTTGTTAGGCACGCTTGTACTGTTCCACATCAGCCTGCCCTGAATCGTGTGGTTGAGAGAGGAGCCTTCGCGGGTCGTGTTCAGCAGAATCCTCGTGGTCTTCGAGACAGTGAGCTGGATCGGATTGCAGACTATGCCCTGCGGAAGCGTCACGCCTAAAATAGTTTCGGGCACGACGCACGCCATGAAAGCATGAGCCTTAGTATCGTCAGGATACAAAAGATTCCATGTTGCCACACCATTCGTGCCGCTGATAGCGAGCTGAGAGGAGTTGGTGCCATCTGACATGAAATCCCAGAAATCAACCTTCACATGATAGTCCCATCTTCCGACTGCCACAATCCCTATGACAATGTCTCCGTCGATTTCAATTCCGTCTATCCGTGTTCGTAAAATCGCGATTCCTCAATCAATCATTTTGATATTCAACCATGATACTTGTCAGCTCATAAAAACATTGCCAGAATGCACCTAAACCTATACCTAGAAAGAAGAATGCAGTGCCTTTTGCTATTAATCGAGCTTCAGCCGTCATCGGTTTTCAGTCAACCGTCCAACTTTCTTCTTTTTCTTGCTGTTCTGTCTCATGAAAAAGGCAATAATCGCTAATCCTCCACCTATTGTTATGAAATGCGTTAAAGGACTCTCAGGAATTGGCAGAAAAACCAGCAACAACCAAGCGAAAATGAGCAGCGATGCTATCATTTTCTTCGAACCAAAGGTAGGTATGGGATTCTTTCTTTTCAGAACTAGCCAGAGCTGATTCACAAGTTTCCTGGGTTTTTGGTCTGGCAGAAATATCAAAACAAACAGAAAAAGAAATGGGAGAAACAGGAGAAAGCTCAACCCAAGTCTTCTAACGGGGCTTAGCCAAGGAGTCGCGTAGTCCAACGGAACGAATATGGCAATCACGATAAAGGCTGTATACGTAAACAAAACGGGAAAGAAAATTAGAAGTGCCCAAACAACTTTAACAATGTCACGCCAAGAGCTTATCAATCCTTCTTTACTGTAGAACAAGAAACAGAAAGCTGTTGTGATTAGAAACCATAGGCTACAAATACTTCCCATCCAAGATGAAATGAAAACGACCCATCCCCAAAAATCTGTGGGAGAACCTTTAGCCACCATCGGAAATCCCAGCAAGTAATTCAGCAACATGTCAAGCGGCAATCCTAAGAAAATGCCCAGCATCATTGACTTGAACAAAATCATCTCTTCGCTCTTGCCATATTTTATTGGTCCGATCTGCATGAGTGTATCCTACCCTGCCTTGTACAGAATGAGGTAGCCTACCATAAGAGCGAAATCTATGAAAGTAAATATTATCCCTGTTATGTCAAAAAAGTCCAGACTGCGAGCCCACATTGAATTGAGCGTATGAGTGACTGCTCCGATTATCTGTCGAGTGACTGCAGTCAGGAACGACAACGTATCGAATATGCCAGTCATCAAGTCCAGAAAACATCCTATTGCAGTTGAGACAAATGCGACAAGCCATGTTTTCAGATTATACCCATTAGCAACATATTCTAGGCCCATTTTGACAAGAGAGAATGTCAGGTAGCCAGCGATTGCAGCCAACATGCCCGCCACAGTTCTACCAAACAATCCTGCGGCTATGCGCTGTCCTATCATGGTGACTATAGTCATAATAATGTAGTCTTGCGCAAATCCTTGTGCTACATCGTTAAGAATGAGAGCTAGCACGGTAGTGTTGGCTTGGAGAGTCATTCCGTACAGAGGAGACCAACCATAATCGATGAACAGCACTCCGTACGGGGGCAGTGTAGTGCTCAGGACGAAGTGAAGTCTGTACCAGGGGTACCACCATGCGAATTCATGCCATATTGTTAACCCTCCGCATTCCTCTGCTTCTTTCTGCATTTCTTCTGGTGTTTTGTCCTGCGTTGCCGCGCCTGTCCCTTGAGGCTCAACCGTCAACACCGTACTGTTGCATGAAGGCTTGTAGCCGTACTGCACGGTTGTGCATGCGGCGTAGCTTTGGCCGTCCAATGTTTTGGCCCACGCAGTAGCGTTCAACGGTTGATCTCCCTCGAAAGTGACGGTGATCATGTAGACGGTTGTTTGGTCGTTGCGAGGCAAAAAGTCCTGTGTGAAGTTGAAACTGCCGTTGCTATCGGTTGCGTAGCTGGTTTCAGTGTCGTTGACCTTAATCTTAACTTGCCTGCCAGAAACGCCGGCGCCTGTGCTGTTGCGCACAAGCCTACATTCAACCATGTGCTTGGAACCGTTAAAGTCACGCGAGACGTTGAGCAACAGTTTTGTTGCTACTGAAACAGTAAGCTGAACAGGGTTGCCAGCAATGCCCTGAGGCTGCCTGCCATTCTGATATTCAGGCAGAATCTTAGCCATGTACGCGTAGGCGTACGGGTACTCTGGGCTGTTCGGATACTCCGTGTTGAGAAGCGCCTCGCCAGTGGTCGTGGCAACGTTGTTAAATTGCAGCAGACCACTTCCGCACACGCGGACAAATCTCACGGTTATGCTGCAACTCTCATTCAATTTCTTGCCCGTGGAAACATCAATGATAGTAGCATTCAAAAGCAAAGAAGCACCAAGCTCAAACTCACAAGGCGAAACACCAAACAGTATCGCCAGAGGCATGACGCTCGCATTGACGCACACGTAAGTCTCACACGGCTTATAACTGCCCGAGCCTTCAAACACGGCCTTTATGGAATATGTTCCATTTCCAGGCGCTGCCCAAGCGAATGAGACGCCACCATCCCAAACAGTCGCATTATTCAAGTAGTCAACGTATAAAATATCATCAACATCAGTGCCGTTGGCATAGAACTTGATAGGCAAGCCCTTCAAACCGAAAAGCGAAGACGAATTGACGGCAAAACCATAAGTATAGTTGAAATTAGCGATCACACTTCTCGGATTCTCGTTAAGGGAGCTGATATTAGTCGAATATCTAAAGTCAAAAAGGTTACTACCAACACAAGCCGTATGGTTCACGCTTTCCTGAGACGAAACACTCACATTATAAACCGCATTGCCCGTAGGCCTCCAAGCGGAAAAAACCGCCATGCCAGACGAGTTTGTACCTACACTCCCCTGTTGCACATCATTTACGGAAAACTGAACAGACAAATCCGAAACAGCCTGCCCCGTAACATTATCATATGCATTCGCAACGATACTAGTCGAAGGCAAAAGATAGGAAACCTCTAAAACGAGATGGCGATTAACTTCCCGAGACCCTATATAGAACAGCAAATCTAACACCGCGTCTCTCTTCTTCATGATCAATCCATTGTTCGCAGAACCATTGCGCCACATTCGAACATCTTCAGTCACATCGAAAAACAGCCATCCCTTCTCTCGAAAAGCAAGCACTTGGGATGAATAAGTAGACTCACAAGACGGCATGTTGCTCCACGTAATATTGCTCGCATACCATGAGCTATTCACTCGATAAGCTTGAAGATTCCCAAACGCATAATCCCCCCCATACCAATAGCGGTAAAGATTCGCCCGCGCAGAGAGAACATATGCATTTTCCGGAATCGATGAAAGATTGAAACGAACACAAGACCTATACTCCAAATAGTTGTACGCGCCAACAGCCAACCCAGCACCTTCATAGTTCCCATAAGGATCGCCCTGGTAAACGAAAGCATCAGCCTCCGCTTCCATAGTCACAATGTGAAACTCGCTCGCCAAATCAACCGCCAAATTAACAGGCCTCTTCTGCACACAGAAATATTTGACAACACACAGCGAAGCATTCACTTCAGTCACGCTACTGTGAAAAGCCACAGTCGCATTGAACTTCGACGGCAACATAACCTGCAAAACATACACGCCCGTCTGATTCGCACACCAACCCACACTCGCACACCCAACATTATCAGTGAAACCACTCCCCTCGTAAGTGACGTTGAAAAACTCCACGATCCCACCAATAGACATGTTGAGCCATGAAGCCCCAGAAGGAACAACAGCAAACCCGCGACTGTCCAAGGAAACGTTCTGACCATTGCTAAAATCAACCATCACGCCCGTATAATCATAGTTGCCATACTTGTCAATATAGCTGATATGACGGTTAAAAGAATTCACCACAATGCCAACGTCAGTATTGTTAATCTGACCATCCCAGTTCTGGTCCAAAGCCCAATCAAACTCGGAATCACCGAAAACTGTGTAAGAATAATTTCCTATCAAGTTTATGTCCTTCATGTCTACCTTGTCATTGCCGTCTTTGTACACGTCAGCCAGAGGCGAAGCCATCTCATCCACAAGATAACATGCAGACTGCACCCGCATATAATTGCACCCAGCTGGCACAGAAACCCACCCTGAAACACTGGTGTTAGAGCGACTAACAATTCTCGCAGCCTTAACCGATGTCGAAACATTGTACACCGCCTGATCCAAGAGAAACGCGCTCGCTTCAACAGAATTCGCAAGATTAACGTACGTCCGTTCTCCACCATCACATATACCTAGAGAATAGTTCAGCCTAAACTGACCGCTACCCGCAGACACCACGTCCGATACGCTCACCTTCGTGAGCGAAAGATTCCGCTCAACCATTGTCTCAAAAAATCTCCCTGCCTCGTCACTAACCACCCTAATATTCAACGCTGCATAACACCCAGAAAAACTATAGTTCAACAAAACCCTGCAAACCCCACTCTCATAATCTGGAACAACATCAGCCACTTTAGAACCATTCACGTAAACATGAAGCAACGTCGAATTAGGCTGATCCAAAACATACGTCCCACCATCCCATGAAATCTTCGGAGCCAGCCTCGCACTCTGAAAATAGCCCGACTCATTCACAGCATACGTCCTAGCCTTCGAAAAAGCCAAAGCCAAATTCAACGAACCTCCAACAAACGCCTCCGGATAGTACGCAACAATATTCGCGTAGCCACGCTGAAGACCACACGAGACAGACGAGTTCGCAATCAAACCCATGCCAGAATCCCAAGCCTCAACATTCATACTATAATTCCCATAATACTGCGGAGTCCAAAGAAGCGTACCATTATAAATAAAAACCCAGTGACCGCTCTCCCTAATACCCTTCAAAGAAGCAGTCACCTCACCCAAAAACTCCGTCTCATTCCCACATCGCAGCTTATACTTGAACGTCACAACATCATAATCCTCGCTCGTCGTCACAATCTTCGCGTTCACCCTATCATGCAAGTCAACCTCAGGAGGATTAGGACTAAAAGTGATCATCACATTCTCAGATAACATGCTGAGCGTATGCAAACCCCTAGGCGAAACCACAGAATACCCAGTCGCACCCACGCCGGAAGCTACACCTTCACTTTCCTGAACACCCTCAACAGAAATCACCTCACTCGAAACCTTAGACCCAGTCAAATTCAACCTAGCAACCACCTGAAGCCTAGAAGTATAATCATCACCCAAAATCGTGATCTTCGAATTCACAGAAGTCAAAAACCGTCCCAAATCCATCGAGACGAAAACGTATCCAGAACCATTACTAACTACATAAACCGCCTCCCTCGAAACGTTCAAAGCCTCAAAACCAAACAACCTCCCGCCCAACGGAAAACCATACTTATCAGTCACCCGCAACAACAAGCCAACCCGACTACCCGTCCTATCAACACTCACAATCTGAACATGCGGAACCCTTGGAACCACAACAAAACTAGTACTATTATAGCAAGAGGCAAAATCAGCGTCGCCGTCAAACCTAGCCTCCACCGCATGACGTCCACCCATAACATCAACCGCAATCGAATAGAAAAACGTCCCATTCCCGCAAGTCTCACCCGCCCCCATGTAAACCCAGCCCCTATCACGCATAGGCAAATCCATGTTGGGCAACCAATAAAACCCAACAGTCTTATTCTCCACAGCAACAAGCTCACTAGTGCCCAGAAAACCCCGCAACTGCAACTCCTTAGTCACACCATTAAAATTCGACCCAACAACCATCCGCGTCGAACTCTTAACCACCCTGAAAACAGCAGCCGAAGAATCAGAAACACTCACACCCGGCAACGGATTATTCAGCAAACCCGCCTCAAAAACCACACAATAAACCTTCCCCGCCCCAAAAACAGACGGACTCACCGACATGTGAGCCCTAACCTCAGAACCCTCAACATCCCCACTAGCCTCATAAACCAAACCGCCCGCATCATCATAAACCCGCAGAAAATACGCATTAGAACCACTAACATTCGCCAAAACAACAGCATCCTCACCCATCGCAAACTGAGAACAATTCGCCAAATCCGACCCACGACGAAGAGAAACAGCCTCCACAAAATCATGCCAAACCACACCATTACTAAGGTGCACAAACTCAACATAAACCGACAAAACCAACAAAACACCCAAAACAATCCCCAAAACCGCATTCCGCCCAAGCCCGAACACTCGCAAGTCCAACCCCGAAAAGCACATAGGTTCCAATCAGATAATAAAACTTGTGCAAATTAGCCAACACAAACAGCAAACTTGCCAGAAATAAAACCCTAGCCTACGGGCTCAAACTTGGCCGTAAAATGCCCCAACAACTTCGGAGCATAAACCCTCCTCAAACCCCTAATCCCATCACGCCTCTCAAACAACCTAATCAAACATTCCGCCACATATCGCAGATGATTATCCGTATAAACCCGACGCGGAATCGCCAACCGCATCAACTCCATCCTCGCAGGCACAAACCTACCCGTAGCCTCATCCACCCGCCCAAAACACGAACTCCCAATCTCCACCGCCCGCACCCCAGACTCAACATAAAGTTCAGCAGTCAAAGCCTGAGCCGGAAACAACTCAGCAGGCACATGAGGCAAAAACCGCTTAGCATCCACAAACACGGCATGCCCACCCGGCGGCTCAACAATCGGCACCCCACCAGCCCGT
>Ga0315268_10000186_pt1 | contig 73058 bp, 58 predicted proteins | sample C1_top_MG_FD_204535 | JGI IMG/M metagenome (GOLD analysis project Ga0315268, IMG submission 204535) | Sediment microbial communities from Yellowstone Lake, YNP, Wyoming, USA - C1_top | ecosystem: Environmental > Aquatic > Freshwater > Lake > Sediment | place: USA: Wyoming | collected 2017-08-01 | reverse complement strand
TCGGCGTCCAGGAGCAGGGGCGGCGCCAGGGGCAGGACTTCCCCCAGGAGTTCCGGGTGCGCCTGGGCCAGGCGGCCCAGGCCCCAGAGGGCCGCGGCCCGGGAGAACTTCTCCTCCAGGAAGCCGCAGAACATGGGGATAATTTCCGCCACCAGGGACACCTGCCCCCGGCCGATCTCCCCCAGGGCCGCGGCCGCGCCCCAGCCGAAGCTGCCCGAGTCCTCGTTCAAGAGCCACAGCAGCCGGCCGATGACCTTCTGCACCTGCCGGGGGTAAACGCCGGCCAGGCGGCCCAGGCCCTCCACGGCCCGCCAGTGCAGCAGGTCCCGGGGGTCGTAAAGAAACTTGAGGAGCGCCTCCGGGATGCCCCGCTGCCTGCCGGCCAGGGCCGCCAGCCCGGCAAAATCGCCCGCGGCCAGCAACCCGGCCACCTGCTCCCGGAGGGCCCTCCCGCTGCTCAAGGCCGCGGCCCCGGTAAGGCCGGGGTTCTGAGCACCATCATCTCCACCCGGCGGTCAGAAGGGGATGTCGTCTTCGGGGGCGCCCCCCGCCGGCGGCTCAAAGGGCGCTTCGGGTTCCTGCACCCGGTTGCCGGGGCCGCCCAGCATCTGCATGGTGTCCGCCTCGATCTTGTAGGAATATTGCTTCACCCCGTCTTTTTCCCAGGTCTCGTTGCGGATCCGGCCTTCGATATAAACCTGTTTGCCTTTGGCGAGGTACTGGCCGCAGATTTCCGCCAACTTGCGCCAGGCCACCACCCGGTGCCATTCGGTGCGCTCCTGCAGGTTGCCCTGCCGGTCCTTAAACCGCTCGGTGGTGGCCAGCCGGAAGTTGCACACCGCGGTGCCGTCGGGGGTATAGCGCATCTCCGGGTCCGCCCCCAGATTCCCTATCAGAATCACCCGATTGACCCCTGCCATAATGCCCTCCTCGCCCTGGCCGCGTGGGTTTTTCCATCCTCTATCACAGAAACCGGAGGCGGGCAAGGGCCAAAACCTGACTTCGCGCCGGCACCGCCCCTGGCGGTTCCCACCGGCGGTGGGGGGTGGCAATTTTCCCATAGGGGCGGGATTCCCCCGCCCGCCCTCCTTGCCAAAGAAGCTCCCCGGGGACTATACTCCGGGAGATGAAAAATTCTGCCCCCGCAACAATATTCCTCCTGATCATCTTAGGGTCATTGTGGTTCTCCCCGGCGCCGGCTGCAGCCGCCAGCCCCCTGGACGCGGCCGCGGCCACCTTAAGTTCCCCCGCCCTGGACCTGACCCAGGCCCAGCAGGCCCTGGCCTCCCTGGAGGGGCTGCCCGCCGCCCCCGGGGCGGAGCGTACCCGGGCCTTAATACTCTCATCCCGCGCCTGTTTCATCCTGGGCGACCTCTCTGATTCAAAAGACCTCCGGCGTCAATATTATGAAAAAGGGCGGGGCTATGCGGAGTCGCTTCTAAAAGAGGACCCCCAAAGCACGCCGGGGCACTACTGGCTGGGCCTGAACCTGGCGGGCCTGGCCGACGTGGGCGGCGCGCTGGAGGGCCGCAGGCTGCTACCCCGCCTCCTGGAGGAACTGCAGCGCTCCCTGGCCGGTGACGAGGCCTACGACCAGGCCGGGGCCCACCGGGCCCTGGGGCGCATCTATTACGAGGCCCCCCGGCCCCCCTTCTCCGTGGGCGACCTGGACCAATCCCTGGAGCACCTCAGCGCCGCGGCGCGCCTGGCCCCGGAGTGCAGCACCAACCACCTCTACCTGGCGGAGACCCTGCTGCGCCTGGGCCGCACGGCAGAGGCCCGCCGCGAACTGGAGGGCGTCCTCACCTCCCCCCGCGCGGCCTGGCACGCCCCGGGCCTCAAAGAGGACCAACAGGAAGCCCGCCGCCTGTTGGCGCAGTTGGGTATAGAATAATTTGAGGGGAGGGTCGGGGGACCACCAGTCCCCCGACCCTCCCCTCCTCACCCCCTGTAAATTTTTTCTTGGTAGCGCTAGCCTCCGCCCCGGCCCGTAGGGGCAAGGTTCCCCCCCCCTTTGCCCTCTATCTCGCATTCATGGCGGTAGGCCGGCTTCCGTGCCGACCCGCTGCGCCACCGTCCCCAGCGGTATGGTAGGGCCGGCGCGAAGGCCGGTCCTACCCAAAAAATTAGGGGGTTGGGGGAAGAGGTTTGGGGGAGGGGGGCAGGGGCCGTCGGCCCCAGCCCCCCTCCCCCAGGACCGCGTCCATAAAACTTGGCCCAATCCAGGAGGCGCAACTCCGGGGTGAGGCGGCCCTGGTAGTAGGAAAACCGGGCGCTGAAGGCCACTTCCATCGGCCCCGACAGGGGATGGTGGGCGGCGCCGTCAAAGGCCACTGCTTCCTTAATGCAGCCTTCCTGGGCCAGTTGTACCTTCAGGTGCCGCTCCCCCACCACCCGGGAGGTCAGGCATTCCGTGCCGCCGCAGGCAAAGACCGGCTCCGGGTTGCCGGGGCCGAAGGGCCTGAGCTTCTCCAGGTGCTGGAAGAAATCCCCGTTGAGCTCCGGCAGGTCTATCTCCGCGTCCACCTTCAGGGTGGGGCGGGGCGGGGCGGCGCCCACCTGCTCCCAGAAGGCCGCCTCCAGTTGCTCCCGGAAGGCCGGCACCTGGTCCGCGGCCATCTCAAACCCTGCGGCCGCGGCGTGCCCGCCGTAGCGGGTCAGGCGCTCCCGGCAGGCGTGGATGCCCTGGAAGAGGTGGAAGCCCTCCACGGAGCGGGCCGAGCCCCGGCCCCTGCCGTCCGCCAGGCTCACCAGGGCCGCGGGCCGGTGGTAGGCCTCCGCCAGCCGGGCCGCGACGATGCCCAGGACCCCGGGGTGCCAGCCTTCCCCGGCCAGGACCAGCACCGGCGCCTTGGCCAGCCCTTGGCGGCGGATCATCTCCCCGGCCTGGCGCAGCACCTCCTCTTCCAGGGCCTGGCGCTCCCGGTTGAGGCGGTTCAGGTAGCCCGCCTGCACCCGGGCCTGGTTCAGGTCCGGGGACAGGAGCAGCTCCAGGGCCACCCGGGCCTGGCCCAGGCGGCCGGCGGCGTTGAGGCGGGGCGCCAGGCGGAAGACCAGGTCCCGGGCGGTGAGGGATTTGCCCTCCAGCCCCGCCACCTCCTTCAGGGCGATGAGGCCCGGCCGGCGGCTGTCCTCCAGGACTCTGAGCCCCTGGCTCACCAGGATGCGGTTCTCCCCGGTGACGGGCACCACATCCGCGGCGGTGCCCAGGGCCACCAGGTCCAGGTAGGCCCTGAGGTTGGGTTCCTCCCGGCCCTTAAACCAGCCCTCGCCCCGGAGCTCCGCCCGGAGGCCCAGGACCAGGAGCAGGGCCACCCCCACCCCCGCCAGCTCTCTGAAGGGATAATCCTGGCCGGCCCGCTTGGGATTGACCACCGCCAAGGCCGGGGGAAGCTCCGGCGGAATTTCGTGGTGGTCGGTGACGATGACCTCCAGGCCCTGCTCCTTGGCCCAGGCCACCTCCCGGGCGTCGCTGATGCCGCAGTCCACGGTCACCAGCAGCCGGGCCCGGCTGGCCAGGTCCTGCAGGGCCGGGACCCGGAGGCCATAGCCCTCCCGGAGACGGTCGGGGATGTGGGCCGGGGCCGCCAGGCCCAGCTCCCCCAGGAACTGCACCAAGAGGCCGGTGGCGGTGAGGCCGTCGGCATCGTAGTCACCGTAAACGGCCACGGGCTCTGCCCGGCGCACTGCCCGCCCCAGCCGGGCGCAGGCCGTGTCCAGGTCCGCCAGACCGAAGGGGGAGGCCAGGCGCTCCAGGGTGGGGGCCAGGAAGGCCAGAATGTCTTCCGGCTCCGCCAGGCCCCGGTTGAGCAGCACCCGGGCCACCAGGCGGGGCAGTCCGTGGCGGGCGCTCACTTCGGCCACCGCCTCCGGCTGATGGGGCATGGTCTGCCAGCGTTTCCTGCGCCGCATAACGTCAGTTTTCGGTTTTCGGTTTTCGGTTAAAAAAACTGCCCAAAATCTGCTGTCCGGTAGAAAGGTAGCGATTTACAGCCAGAACCTGGCTGGTTGTGCCCTCACCATCTCCTGCGTTTTCCGGGGACCTCAGGGGCGGCAAGTTATTTCTCCCTCTCCCTTGGCAGGGGAGAGGGAATTCTTGGTGAACCCGGCGATCTGGCTGCCGCTTAATCCGGCGGCGAGGTTTTTCAGCCGCCGCCCATGCCAGAACCCTACCGGACACTACTGACCCAAAATCATTGCTCTCTGGCCCCTGACCCTGGCCCCTCACCCCTGGTCTGCTACTCCACCGTTTCCCCCGGTTTCAGGGGAATGACCGTGATGTCCTCGCCCTTAAGCAGGGCCATGAGCTCCTCCGGGGTGCCGGTGAGCACCGGGAAGGTGCCGTAGTGCATGGGGATGACCCAGCGGGGCTTAAGCAGCCGGCAGGCCAGAGCCGCCTCTTTGGGGTTCATCACATAATGGCTGCCGATGGGGAGCAGGGCCAGCTCCGGGCGGTAGAGCTCCCGGATGAGCTCCATGTCCTTGAAGACCGCGGTGTCCCCGGCGTGGTAGGCAGTGAAGCCGTTGGGGAACTGCACCACGAAGCCCCCGGGGTCGCCCGCGGCCACCATTTCCCCCGCCACCTCCATGGTGGAGGAATGCACCGCCTGGGTCATGGTAATCTTCAGCCCCGCCAGACTCACGGTGCCCCCTTTGTTCATGCCCACCACCTGGGCCGCGCCCTGGCCGGCCAGGATCTGGGAGAGCTCGTGGATGGCCACCACCGTAGCGCCGGTGGCCTTAGCCGCTTCCACGGTGTTGCCCACGTGGTCGCCGTGGCCGTGGGTCACCAGGATGACGTCCACGGCTCCCACCTGCGCCACCGGGGTTTGCCGCATCGGGTTGTCCAGCCAGGGGTCGATGAGCACGTTCACCCCGGCCCCGGCCAGCTTAAACGCGGCGTGCCCGTAGAAGGTGACGCTCACCCCCCGGCCCATGATCGTTTTCCCCATGTGAACCTCCCATGCCATGCCAGTTCTCTTTTCTTAACCGAGAACCGGAAACCGAAAACTATCTTTTACCCCAGCATGTCCGCCAGGGCGTCCAGGTTCTTGCGCAGCCCCAGGGCGATGAGGGTGTCCCCGGCCAGGAGCGGCGTTTCCGGGGTGGGGTTGAAGAGCAGCTCCCCATCGGCCCTTTTGATGGCCACGATAATGAGGTCCAGCTTGGCCCGGATACCCGAGTCCTTCAGGGGCAGGCCCAGGAGGGGGGAGGTGGTGCCCACCGCGATCTCCTCCATGCTCCACTCCACCCCTTCCTGCATGGCCAGTTCCATGAAGGTCACCACCGTGGGCCGGAGGAGGGTGTGCACCATCTTCCGCCCCCCCATTTCGTAGGGGGACTCCACCTTGTCGGCCCCGGCCCGGAGCAGTTTCTTCTCCGCGCCCAGTTCCTCGGCCCGGGTGACGATGAAGATGTTGGGGTTGAGGCTCCGGGCCGTCAGGGTGACATAGACGTTGCCGGCGTCGGTGGAGATCGCCGCCACCAGACCCTTGGCCCGTTCAATGCCCGCCTCCAGCAGGACCTCCTCCCGGGTGGCGTCGCCGGCCACGAAATTGTAGCCCAACTCCTCCAGCCGGGAGAGGTGCTCCGGGTGGTTCTCCACCACCACCAGAGACACCCCCGCCTGGGCCAGGCTGCGGGCGATGATCTCCCCGATGCGGCCGAAGCCGCAGATGATGTAATGGTCACGCAGTCTTTTAATCTTGGTGGCCAATTTTCTCTTCCCCAGGGCCGCCCGGATTTCTCCTTCCACCACCAGCCGGGCCAGAGAGGTGACGATGTAGAACATGACCCCCATGCCCGCCAGGATGAGGACCATGTTGTAGGCCCGTCCCAGGCGGGACAGGGGCCGGGCCTCGCCGCCGCCCACGGTGGTCAGGGTGGTGACCGTCATGTACAGGGCGTCGAAGAAGCTCCAGCCTTCCAGCCAGAAGAAGCCCAGGCTGCCCAGGACCAGGATGGCCAGGAGTATCGCCGCCAGTTGGGCGATATTGCGAAAGGTTACCATCTGCCGCCCAGGGTCGCCGCGGCCTTAAGCCCGCCTCCCCCGGGCTCCCCCCGGTGCCCCTGGCTCAATCCTGAACCAGGGCCTCGGCCACGTAGGCGTCGGTGATGAGGACGTTGAAGAACCGGCCCTTGAGGCAGGCCCGGATGGCCTCCGTCTTTTCCAGACCCCCGGCCACGGCTATGAGGTAGCGTTTTTCCATGGCCGCCCGCTTCTGCAACTCCGGCGCGGTGACGCCGACGATGCGCTTGGTCAGAGCCGCCAGGTCCGGGTCTTTGGCGTCCACCATGGCCTTGCCCTGGGCGTTGATGGGGGTGTGGTTGATCTCCGCCACCACCCCCTTGGCCGCCAACTGTTCGGCGCTCAGCCCCAGCTCCTGGGAGGCCAGGGCCATGAAGCCCGGCTTGGCTTCCGCCAGGTAGCCGATGGCCAGAAGCATGATGTCCACTTCGCTGATTTCTTTATAGATCTTGGAAAGGGCCGGGTTGGCGGCAATCTGCTTCTCATATTCCTTCCGGGAAGTTACCGGGTAGGAAGGCAGGTTGTAGGCCTCGGCGTCGGGGTACTTGGTGCTCATCATCCCCACCAGGGCGTTGGCGGTGAGCCCCGGCATGGTGAAGATGCGGGTCAGGGACAGGGGATAGAGCTTGGGCGCGGACAGGCGCTCCGGCTCCAGGTAGGTGACCAGGTAATACAGGGTCTTGCCGCAGGAGATGCCGATCTGGGCGCCGTCCCAGGCGATCTCCTCCAGGTAGTGGGCCGCCTCCCGGGCAATGGTCTTCTGGATGGCGTCGAAATCCTTGAGCCCCGGGTCCACCACCCGCACTTCCCGGAGGTGGGGGTAGCGGCTCTTAAGCCGGTCCTCCAGGTCGCTGCGCCGGGGGATGGCTGACTTCTCAAAGATGAAGGCCATCACCTGGGGCAGGGTGGTGTACTCCATTTCGTGCAGGCCCAGGCGATGGGGCTCAAAGGGGCCATGACGCCGCATGTAGTTGGCGATGCGGGTGGCCTCCCGCCGGGCCTCGTCATAGGCCACGTCCGAGAACAGGTCCACCGGACCGATGAGTTTGCCCTCACAGAGCTGGTAGCCCGCGGCAATGACCCGGGGCGGGCCGTCGAAGCGGATGGGCCGGGCGTCTTGAAAACTTACCGGCATCAGGGGCCCGTGGTGGGAGCCCCGCATCCAGCCCTCCACCAGGTGGGGAAAGGCAAAGGGTTCCACCACTTCGCCCACCGCCGGAAAGCCCGATTGGCAGCGAACGACCATCACCGGGTCGTCCTTGCCCACGTAGCGCCCGGCAATCAGCCCCAGTCGCTGGGAGGAGGCCACCGCCGCCACTTCGTTGTCTTTCTTGCGGTAGATGTTCTCGATGACGTAGCGCCCCGAGGCGCCGACGAGCACCAGGAGGTCGTACATGTCTTCCGGACAGGAGAGAATCCACTCCTTGTTTTCCATGACGTCCAGGACCCGGAAGCGGAAGCCCCGGTGCATGGAGGGGTCGATGACCAGCCCGGCGGTGTTGAAGGGGTCGCCGAAGATCCGGAACAGGGGCAGGTTCCAGGCTCCCGGGGAAGTCTTGTCGGCCATGAAGATGACGATGGGTTCGCTCTTGCGCTCCGCGAAGACCATCTCCGCCACCCCGGGCCCCATGCCCTTGACGTTGCCGGAGAAGGCGTCCGCCAGCATGTCCTGGCCGGCCCCGTAGAGCTTCAGCTTCTTGGCCAGGGCGGTGAGCTCCATGAAGGTGTTCCAGGCGAGTTCGTGCACCTGGGAGTCGTTCTCCCCCCGGTGGTGGGTCATGATGAGCTCTATATCGTCGCCCACGTGGAGCACCTGACCGTCCACCAAAAACCCTTTGGCCACTGCCTTCTTAACGATCTTTTCCGCCAACGCCAGCATGTCCGGGTGGCTGCCGCTGTGGCCCACCATCCCGCCCACGTCCGCCTTGATTACCGATAAAGTGATCTTTTCTCCGCCCATGACTGCTCCTTTCCGCTTCCGTCGGTTAAATCCTTTGCCAGAAGGCCCCCGATTATGTTAATGAGAGGTCCATGCGGTTGAAAGAACATCTGATCCTGGCCCTGACCCTGACCCTGCTCCTGGGCCTGGGCTGCGCTCCCCGCCGGCTGGCCTCGCCAGGGGGCGTCGCCCTCAAGCCCGGCGATTACCTGGAGGCCTCCTACCGCGCCCCGGACTTTGACCCGGAGCAGGTCTCTTTCATCCTGGAGCCCTTCACCGTGCAGCAGGCCCAGGGGGTGGCCCCGGAGGTTTTCCAGACCCTGCTTAAAGCGGAGCTGGCCAAGGCCTTAGCGGACAACGGCCTGAGCACCACGCCTTCGGAAGACCAGCCCCCCTGTCCCCTGAGCGGCACGGTGGAACAGGTCCGGGTCAAGGGCAGCCGCTTCCGGTGGCTCATCGGCCAGATTTCCGGCGACCTCGCCGTCTCCGGCACCATCCGCCGGGGGGAGGAGGTCATCTTCGCGTTTCAGGACCGGGTGCGCCTGGTCTCCCCCATCAATCCCGGCCCCCCGCCTCCCAAGGAGACCGAGCTATTGCTCAAGCAGGTGGCCCACATCTTCGCCACCCACCTCCTGAACGAACTCCTCCTTCAGGGTTTCGCCCCCGGAGGCGGGTAGAGGTTGGCAAAGACCCGGACGATCATGCGGGGCCTTTCCTTGGAGGAGGTAAAAACCTCGATGAGCCCGGCGTAGCGCGTCGCCTCCTGGACGCGGTTTTTCACCTCCAGCACGTACACCCGCCCCGGCTCCACCGGCTTCACCGCCACCTCGATCTTGTCCGGGATGTTGGTGCGGAAATCCTTGATCTCCCAGGGCCCGGACAGGTGGGAGATGAACCGCACCTCGCTCTGTTTCGGCTCCCGGGGGTCGCCTATGAACCGCACGATGTTGGCCGGCTGGACCTCGATGAGGGGGGTCACCACCCCCGTCACCACCAGCGTGGTCTGGGGCTGCTCCGGGTCGTTGGTGTGCACCACCGTCTTCTTGCGGAATTTCTGGAGCACCGTGAAGGGCTTGATGGTGAGGGTGACCTTCCCCTTGCCTCCCGGCCGGATGGTGTCGTCATAGTCGGGCACAGTGCAGGCGCAGTCCGGGTCCACGTCCTCAATTTTCAGGTCCTCGCCCCCCCGGTTCTCGATGACAAAGGTGTGGCTCAGGGGCTGGCCCTCCTGCATGGTGCCGAAATCAAAGGTGGCCTCCTCCACCACCATCTTGGGCGGGGCCTTGGCCTTCCTCTGCACCGCAGCCGTCACGGCCAGGCAAAGGGCCATTAATACGATGAACTTGACAAAGTGCCGCCTCATCGCAGTTTTCTTCAAACTTCCTGTCTCCTTCTGAAGGGCCGCGCCCCTTGCTCAAGGCCCGGGCAGGCGCCCACGGCTTTTAGGTCTATCTTATCACAAAGATTTGTCAGTGTAGGCGAAAAGATTTATGATAGAGGGCGGGAAATGTCGCCCCCGCCCGAGCCGGCGGCACCACCTAAAAGGAGAATCCGCCCATGGCCCCTCAAAGCCGTGTCTCCCGGAAGACCGGAGAAACCTCGGTGGAGCTGGAACTGGAGCTGGACGGCAAAGGCAAAGTGGCGCTGGACACCGGCATCCCCTTCCTGGACCACATGCTGCACCTCTTCGCGGCCCACGGCTACTTCGATCTCAAGGTCACGGCCACGGGCGACCTGAAGGTGGACCAGCACCACACCGTGGAGGACATCGGCATCTGCCTGGGGCACGCCTTCCGGGAGGCCCTCCAGGCCCGGAAGGGCTTCCGCCGCTACGGCGAGGCCCGCGTCCCCATGGACGAAGCCCTGGCCATGGTGGCCGTGGACCTGAGCAACCGCCCCTACCTGCACCTGGACGTGAAGTTCCCCCCCGGCGGCGCCGGCCTGGACCCCCAACTGGTGAAGGAGTTCTGGCGGGCCGTGGCCCTGCACGGCGGCATGACCCTGCACATCACCGTGCCCTACGGCGAAAACACCCACCACATGATGGAGGCCATCTTCAAGGCCGCGGGCCGGGCCCTGGATATGGCCACCCAACCGGAACCCCGGGCCCAGGGCGTCCCCTCCACCAAGGGGGTGCTGTAACGGTAGCGCCGGCCATCGCGCCCGTAACTTGGAGCGCCTGTACATGGGCTGGGGCCTCATCATCTTCTGCCTCCTGGTGCTCCTCTGGACCTTCTGGAAGGAGAAGCAGAGGTAACATGGTCCGTCGGGAATTCATCCGGCAATTGGGCCTGACCCTCGCCGCGGGCTGGGTCCTGAGGCGCCTTTCCTGGCCATTGCTCTCCTGGGCGGAAGGCCCGGAGTTGCGCCTGGCCCTCCTGGCCGACGCCCACCTCAAGGACGGCGACCCCCGCCGCGCCGAGGCCAAAGCCCTGGCCCGGGCGGCGGCGGAGATCCGGGCCCTGAAGCCCGCCCCGGACCTGGTGCTGTTCGCCGGCGACCTGGCCCACCGGGGCCGGCCCCAGGCCCTGGACCTGGGCCGGGAAATTCTCTCTGACCTCCCCGCCCCGCTACTGGTCGTCAGGGGCGAAGGCGACGGCCCCCCTAACCCCTGGGCCCGGCGCTTCGGGGACGGCCGTTTTTCCTTTTCCCACCGGGGCATCCACCTCCTGGGCCTCCCCACCGCCATCCACCGCCGCGGCCCCTCCGGCCCGGCCTTTCAGGTGGGGGAGGAACCCCGGCGCTGGCTGGCCCGGGAGCTGTCCCGCCTGGACCCGGCCACTCCCCTGATCATCCTCTCCCACGCCCCCCTGGCTCAGATTTATCAGCCCTGGCAACAGTGGACCGTGGACGCCCCCGAAGTCGCTTTGCTCCTGTCCCCCTTCCACGCCGTCCTCTGCCTCCACGGCCACGTGCACCGGGCAGGGGTCAGGGATCGGAGGCCCGTGGTCAGTAAGGGCAATGATTTTAGGGAGTTATTCATAGCGGGAAACAGAGAACAGAAAACAGAAAACCGCCTCTCCCTCCCCGCCACCGCCTGGCCCCTGCCCTACCCCCTGGAAGGGGCCACCGCCGCCCCCCGCCCCGGCCAGGGCCCCCGGGGCTGCGGCTGGACCCTCCTGACCCTCCGGGGCACCGGCTATACTTACCGGCCCCACACCTGGCTCGCCTAACTCCAGCCCGGGCCACAAAAAAGCACAGGCGGGGCGCCCGTGCCGCATTCTTGCGGGCGGGTAACCCCGCCCCTAGTGAGTCTTTTCCCCAAGGCCGGCACGGAGACCGGCCCTACCCGAGAAAAAGCTGACTGCTGACTGCTAACTGCTAACCGCCGACTCCGCCGGCTGCCAGGGGGCGCTCACCGCCAGCTCCTCCACCTTCTCCTCCAGTCGGGTGATAAGAGGGGGCAGGGTGCCCTGGTCCAGGGCCGAGATGGCCACCCCCCGGTGCAGGCCGGCCTGCCTGGCCGCCAGGGCCGGGCTCACCCGGTCCGCCTTGTTGAAGACCCTGAGCACCGGCTTGTGCTGCAGGCCCAACGACACCAGGATATCCTCCACCGCCGCCGTCTGCTCGGGGAAGCGGGGGTTGCTCAGGTCAATGACGTGGATGAGGAGGTCGGCCTCCTCCAGCTCCTCCAGGGTGGCTTTGAAGGCCTCCACCAGGTTCTTGGGCAGGTCCCGGATGAAGCCCACGGTGTCGGTGATGATCACCTCCCGCTCCCGGGGGAAGCGCAGCCGCCGGCTGGTGGGGTCCAGGGTGGCGAAGAGGCGGTCCTCCGCAGCCACCGCCGCGCGGGTCAGGGCGTTGAACAGGGTGGACTTGCCGGCGTTGGTGTAGCCGATGATGGACAGGATGGGCAGCCGCTGGCGGCGCCGGGGCTGGCGCCGCTCCCGGCGCTCGTCCCGGACCTTGGCCAGGTCCGCCTGCAGCCGGTGCAAGCGCTCCCGGGCGCGGCGGCGGTCCACCTCCAGCTTGGACTCCCCCGGGCCCCGGCCGCCGATGCCGCCCATGAGGCGGGAGAGCGCGTCCCCCTTGCCCACCAGGCGGGGCAGGAGGTACTTCACCTGGGCCATCTCCACCTGGAGCTTGCCCTCCCGGCTCCGGGCCCGCTGCGCGAAGATATCCAAGATCAGCTGGGTGCGGTCAATTACTTTTAGTTCGGTAAAGTCGGTGATGGCCCGCACCTGGGAAGGGCTGAGCTCGGCGTCGAAGATGAGCAGGTCCGCCCCCAACTGCAGGGCCTGGACCACCAGCTCGGAGATTTTGCCCTTGCCCATGAGGAAGCGGGGGTCAAAGCGGGGGCGGTGCTGGATCACCGTGGCGGCCACCTCCAGCCCCGCGGTGCGGGCCAGCTCCGCCAATTCCAGCAGGGAGTCCTCGGCCGCCTCCCGGCTGTTGCCGGTGACCCCGACGAGAATGGCCCGCTCTTTGGCTGGACCGGCTCCGGGAGGTCCCTCCGCCCGGGCCAGCTCCTCCTCCAAGGAGGCCACCAGGGCCGCGAAGTCCACCCCCAGGGCTCCCGGCTGCCGGGCGTGGAGGAACACCCAGTTGCGGCCCTCCACCGGGTGGGGAAGCAGGTGGGCTGCCTGGATGGGGCCCGGCTGGCCGCCGGGGGCCACTGTCAGCGCCGCCACCGCGTCCAGCCGGAGCAGCGCCAGGTCCATCAGGTCGTCCTGGCTCAAGGGGCTGGCGTCCAGATGGGTGTGTATCAGGCGCAGGCCCTTGAGGCGGCTCTTGGCTCCCCGCTCCCGCTTCAACGGGGGGATAACCAGTCCCCTGGCGTCTCCCACGATGACATGGGTGACGAAGCCCTGGCGGTCCACCAAGACCCCCACCTGGCGGTGCAGCTCGGAGGAGAGCTCCGTCAGCTGCCGGGCCAGCTCCGGGCTCACCACCTGTGTCGGCGGCACCTTGCGGCGGTAGAGCCGCTCCAGTTGGCGGTATTGATGGGTCTTTAACCCGGTGAGATTGCCGAAGGGGCGATGGATGGGCAAATCCTCTTGAGTTTCGAGTTCTTCGTTCCGAGTTCTCGGTTTTCAGTTATTAATCAACAATCGTCCTTTAGTGTTAATTTTATCATCAAATCTCCAAACTCTGGGGACGAATTTTTCCGCCGAAACTCGAAATGAAACTCAAACCTTATTGGGCGCCTTTTTCCCGGGCCCTGAGAGCCTCTTTCACCCGCTCAAACAAGTCCTGGCCTTCCCGGCGGTCCTGGCGGAGTTCCTGCTCCAGGGCCCTGCGGCTGTCCTCATCCCGGATCAGGGGCAGGTTGGCCAGGGCGATGTGGTGGGCCCCCTTGAGCGCGGCTCCCAGGAATTCGCAGCCCACCAGCAGGTCGGAGACCAGGTGGCGGCGGCAATGCTCCCCGGCCCAGGCCAGCAGCTTCAAGGCCTCCCCCGCCTGGGCGGCGATTTCCCGGGGGCAGGCCACCGCTTTCTGGGCCGCCGCGGCCAGCCGGGGTGCATCCTCCGCGGCCCGGGCGGCCGTGAGATGGAAGAAGGCCCTGACATCCTCTTCCTGGAATTCCAGGAAGGCCACCGTCAACTGCTGCAACCGCTCCAGCGCTGCGGCCCAGGCGGAGGAGCCCCCGCCGGGGTGGGGCCGCCGCCGGATTTCCAGTTGCACCACCTTCTCCAACAGGGCCAGCCCCAACCTGGCGCCATACGCCGCCGCGGCGCCGCCCCCCGGGTCGGGGCGGGGCCGGGACAGCATCTGCAAAAAGGCCGGGCTCATAGGGGTACCGCCAAAATGGCAGGAGGGCGGCCCCAGGGCCGCCCCTGCCATTTTACCACCTCATTTTTCTTCCGGAAAGCCTCCGGCCCCTCAGGGCCGTCGGGCTGGACCCTCAGCTTCCCTTGACGATTTCCCAGTTGGCCTCAAAGGTGTTGTCATACAGGGTGTAGAGATACCCCAACATCTTTCCCACGCCCGGCGGCACCCCCTCCTGGATGCGCCAGTAAGCCAGGTAAATAGCCGGAGTCATCCGGGGTTCCCCGGTCTTGGGGTCATCATCGATGGTCTGCCAGACCTCCCGTTTCTCCATGACCCGCCACAAGGTGCCATACCGCTTGTTCCGCACCACCTGCCCTACCTGGGGCAGCCCCTTCTCCTTCAGGATCTGCTCGTACTCTTTCATCGCGACCTCACTCAGGGAACACCCTGGCTTTGGATATAACTATTTTAATCTTAAATTAAGACTTGACAGACCCCAGTCAAGGCCGCCTCCCTTGCAAGTCCAACGGGGGGCGGTTATAATTTCCTTAACGTCAATTCGCCACGCGAGCCCGTGCCTGCCCATGGATAAGATTCCCGACCCCAAGGAACTGGAAAAGGAACTGAGCGACTACCTTACCAAGAAATACGGGAGCCGCATCAGGGTGGTGGCCCCCCAGGTGGTGGCCCAGCCGGAGAAGGACGGCGACAAGTCCGGCAAGGTGAGCCGCATCCACTTCGACCTCAAACCCGAAGAACTGGAAGCCTACCTCAACGAGTACGTGGTCAAGCAGGACGCGGCCAAGAGCATCCTGGCCACCAAGGTCTGCACCCACTTCAACCGCATCCGCCATTCCCTGGAGCAGGGGCGGGACCCGGAACCCGGGGTGGGCGCCATCAAGAACAACATCATCCTCATCGGGCCCACCGGGGTGGGCAAAACCTACCTGGTGAAGCTCATCGCCAAGAAGATCGGCGTGCCCTTCGTCAAGGGCGACGCCACCAAGTTTTCCGAAACCGGCTACGTGGGCGGCGACGTGGAGGACCTGGTCAGGGACCTGGTGTACGCCGCGGGAGACGACCTGGAGCTGGCCCAATACGGCATCATTTACATCGACGAAATCGACAAGATCGCCGCCGCCGGCACCTTCTGGGGACCGGACGTCTCCCGCTCCGGGGTGCAAAGGGCCCTGCTCAAACCCATGGAAGAGACGGAGGTGGACTTGAAGGTGGCCCACGACCCCGTCTCCCAGATCCAGGCCATTGAGCAGTACCGCCGCACCGGCAAGAAGGAGAAGCGCACCCTTAACACCCGGCATATCCTCTTCATCGTCAGCGGCGCCTTCAACGGCCTGGACAAGCTGGTCAAGGACCGCCTCAGCAGAAAGGAAATCGGCTTCCGGGGCCGGGTGGCCTCCAAGGACGACCGCTCCTTTCTGAAGCAGGTGACCGCGGAGGACTTCATCAAGTACGGCTTTGAGTCGGAGTTCGTAGGCCGCCTCCCGGTGGTGGCGGTGCTGGACGAGCTCGCGGCCCAGGACCTTTACGACATCCTGCGCAACCCCAACAACCCCATCATCACCAGCAAGAAGCGGGATTTCGGGGCCTACGGCATTGACATCGCCTTTGAGGACGAAGCCCTCCTGGCCCTGGCCCGCCAGGCCGAGCTGGAAAAGACCGGGGCCCGGGGCTTGGTGAGCGTCATCGAACGCGTCCTCATCCCCTTTGAGAAGCGCCTGCCCTCCACCGACCTCCGGGAGCTGACCGTAACCCCGGAGGTGGTGGCCCGCCCCCAGGCGGAGCTGGAGGCGCTGCTGGCCCAGCCCCACAGCCCGGAGCGCCGGGCCCGCTTTGCCCAGGCCCGGGAGAGGGAGCGGGAGGCCCTGCGGGAAGCCATCCGGCGCCGGGAAAGAGAGCTGGCCCGGCGCCACCAGCTGCCCCTCACCGACGCCCGGGTGGAACTCATGGTGGACGCCTACCTCCGCTGCGACTTTGACCTCAAGGCGGTCTTTGAAGAAACGGCCCGCCACGTGGAGCAGGTGCGCCTCTTTGAAGATCGCTTCCGCCTGGAGCACGGCCTGGAGCTCCATCTGGAAGAGGAGGCGGCGGACGAAATCCTGGCCCGGGCCCGGGACCGGGGCGTCTCGGCCCACGCCATCTGCCAGGAGCTGGCCCAGGGCCTGGAGCACGCCCTGAAGCTGGTGCGCGACCGCACCGGCCAGGACCAGTTTCTCCTCTCCCGGGAAGCCCTCTTGAACCTGGACGCCTATCTGAACCGCCTCATTCAGGAGCATTACCAGGCCCCCCGGTTCCGGGAGTAAGCCCCGTGATCGGCGTGTCCAAGCTTTACTGCGGCGCGGTGGAGCCCGGGGACGTCCTGCGCTACCACCGCCGGGCCCAGGAGCTCCCTTCCCACCTGCTGCAGTTCTCCGCCGACAAGAAACCCGTGGTGGTGTGGAACGCCACCCGGGCCTGCAACCTCAGGTGCCGCCACTGCTATGCTCGCGCCACCCCCGGACCGGCACCGGATGAACTCAGCCGGGACGAGGCCCTGGCCCTGCTTCAGGACCTGAAGGACTTCGGCGTCCCGGTGGTGCTGTTCTCCGGCGGCGAGCCCCTGATGCGCCCGGACCTGCTGGAGCTGGTGGAGTGGACCGTGCAGCACGGCCTGCGGGCCGTCATCTCCACCAACGGCACCCTCATCACCCGGAACCTGGCCCGCCGCCTCAAGGGCCTGGGCCTGTCCTACGTGGGCATCAGCCTGGACGGGGTGGAGGCCACCCACGACGCCTTCCGGGGCCAGCCCGGCGCCTTTGCCGCGGCCCTGGCCGGGGTGCGCCACTGCCAGGACGCGGGCCTCAAGGTGGGCCTGCGCTTCACCGTGAGCCGCCTCAATTTCCGGGAAGTGCCCGCCATCTTCGACCTGGTGGAGGCATACAAAATTCCCCGCATCTGCTTCTACCACCTGGTCTATACCGGCCGGGGCAGCAAGCTGGTGGACGAAGCCCTGAGCCACACCCAGACCCGGGAGCTGGTGGACTTGATATGCGCCCGCACCCGGCGCCTGTTTGACGCGGGCCTGCCCTTGGAAGTCCTCACCGTGGACAACCACGCGGACGGCCCCTACATCTACCTGAAACTGCTCAAGGAAGACCCGAAGAGGGCGGCGGAGGTGCTGGAACTGCTGAAAATGAACGAGGGCAACAACTCCGGGCGGGGCATCGGCTGCGTCAGTTGGGACGGCGAAGTGCACGCGGACCAGTTCTGGCGCCACCACTCCTTCGGGAACGTGCGCCGGCGCCCCTTCAGCGCCATCTGGACCGACCTCACGGAGCCCCTCATGGCCCGCCTCAAGGACAAAAAGCACTACGTCACCGGCCGCTGCGCCGCCTGCCGCTGGCTGGACGTCTGCGCCGGCAACTTCCGGGTGCGGGCCGAGGCCTTGACCGGCGACCTCTGGGCCCCGGACCCCGCCTGCTACCTCACCGACGCAGAAATCCGCCTAAACCGGCAGGGCCGGCCGCCGCGCCGGCAATCCGAGCCATAGCCCTCACACCAACAAATCTTAGGGGCAGGGTTCCCCGCCCGCCAAATGCCACCCCTTGCCTTTGCGCCAGCCTCATTCTTGGGCAAAGGGTAGGGGTGGGTTTAAGACCCGCCCCTGCCTTCCCGGCGACGCTCCCTGCCCGGCATAACATGGACGTTAAAGCACAGGGCGGCACGGTCATCCCATCAACTCCCGCAGCTCCCTTGTTAGCCTTAACCTGCCTTAAGGCCGCAAACATGTTCTCGCGTTCGACCACCGCTTCCATCAACTGCACCGTCTCCGGGCCGGAGGGTCCTCGCCTTGCCGTGCCCCTTGATGCCTCAGCCCAGCGCTTTGCCTGCGGCTTCCTTCAGATTCCACCCCGCGATGGACACCCTTGCCGTCCGGCTAACAGTTCCCCCTGCCGGGCCTGGAAAGGACTTGCACTTCCAAGTGGGTGCGCCCTGCCGGGCGCACAATAAATAAGGGCGGGGTAACCCCGCCCCTACAATATTTCCCTCAATCTTTTCCCGGGCGGGGAGACCCCGCCCCTACTGCTTACTGCTCACTGCTTACCGCTCACTTCCCGATGACCAGGATGACCGCGTCCTTGGCCACGGAGGCGCCGGGCTCGAAGTTGATGGCCTTCACCGTGCCGGAGGCCGGCGCGGGGAGGCTGTTTTGCATCTTCATGGCCTCCAGGATGCATACCAGGTCGCCGGTCTTCACCTGGTCCCCCACCTTCACCGCGTAGCTGATGATCATGCCGGGCATGGGGGCCCGGAGGGGCACCTCCCCGGCGGCCAGGGGCTCTGCGGGCGCGGCCGCGGCCTTAGCAGATGGCGCCGCGGGGGCCGGGGCAGGAGCGGCTGCCGGCGCCGCGGGCCGGGGCGCGGCCGCGGCCGGGGCAGCCACGGGGGCCAGCCCGGTGATCACCGGCGCGCCGGAGGTGCACTCCACTTCCACTTGGTAATACTGGCCCTCCACAAAGACATTGAAGGTCCTCAGTCCCGGGCCTTTTTCCGGCGCGGGCTTCGAAAGACTATCCAGGTATTCCTTCACCTTGGTGAAGAGCTTCTTCTGCTTGATGGTGGTATAGACCTCGTCCTCCAGCTTCACCTGCTCCAGGGTCTTGGGCTTGACCTCCTCGGGCACCGGCTCCAAGCCGTACTTCCACCTGAGGAAGCGCTGGCCGGTGGTGGGGTAGAGGGCGTAGACCAGGACGTCGCCGTCGTTCTTGGCCAGGCCCTTGGTAGCCTCCACCGCCTTGTCCCATTCCGGCTCCAGGATCTCCCCGGGCCGCTTGGTGGTGGGCTTTTCCCCCCGCTCGTAGCCCTTGAGGATGATCTTCTGGACCTTGGGGTCCATGGGCGCGGGGGTTTTGCCGTAGAGGCCGTAGGCCAGGCCCTTGACCTCCGCGGGCACCATCTGGTAGCGCCCGAATAAGACGTTCATCACCGCCTGGATGCCCACGATCTGGCTGGTGGGCGTCACCAGGGGCGGATAGCCCAGCTCTTTCCTGGTCTGGGGCAGGTCCGCCATCACCTCCCGGATGCGGTCCAGGGCGTTGGCCTCCTTGAGCTGGTTCACCAGGTTGGAGTACATGCCCCCGGGAATTTGGTGCAAGAGCACCCCGGTGTCGATCTGGGCCATCTTGGAGGTGTCCAGGAGGTCCCGGTACTTCACCGCCACCTTCTCCAGGTCCTGGCCGATCTCGATGAGCTTGGCCAGGTCCATGTCCGTTTCCCGGTCCGTCTGCTCCACGGCCACCAGCAGGGGCTCGATGGCCGGCTGGGCGGTGCGCAGGGCAAAGGGGGACAGGCAGGTGTCCAGGACGTCCACCCCGGCCTCGATGGCCTTGAGATAGCTCATGCTCCCTTGGCCGGAGGTGTAGTGGGTGTGGAACTCCACCGGGATCTTGATGGTCTCTTTGAGGGCCTTGATAATGGCATAGGCGTCGTTGGGGGAGACCATGCCCGCCATGTCCTTCAAGACGAAGGAGTCCGCGCCCATGTCCACGGAGCGCTTGGCGAAGTCCACGTAGTATTTCAAATTGAAGATGGGGCCGCCCATACGCCGCTGGGTCAGGGAGTAGCACACCGCGGCCTGGAAGTGGGCCATGAGCCCCTGCTTCTTGGCGTCCATGATGGCTTTGACCGACACCTCCCAGTTGCGCTGGTCGTTCAGGGCGTCGAAGACCCGGAAGATGTCCACACCCTGGTCCGCGGCGTAGCGCACGAAGCGGTAGGTGACGTCGTCCGCGTAGTTGCGGTACCCCACCAGGTTCTGGCCCCGGAGCAGCATCATGGTGGGGGTCTTCTTCAAGAGCCCCTTGACGGTGCGGATGCGGTCCCAGGGGTCGTCCCCCAGGAAGCGGTGGGTGGTGTCGAAGGTGGCGCCCCCCCACACCTCCAGGGCAAAGTAGCCCATTTCATCCATGCGCTCCATGAAGGGCAGGATGTCCTCGGTGCGCATGCGGGTGGCCAAAAGGCTCTGGTGCCCGTCCCGGAAGGTGGTGTCCGTGAACTTGATGGGGTTTTTCCCGGCCATAAAAAACTCCTGTTTTCGGTTTTCAGTTAAAAGCTGAAAGCTGACGGTTGACAGCTATTTCAAGCTGCGGCGCTGGGCCAACAGGCGCATCTGCATGGTCCACTGGCGGCCGGCCACGCCCCAGAAACTGGGCGGCGGCCCCGGAGGGGGCGCATAGGCCGCGGCCGTGGCCTGCTGGGCCAGCAGGGCCTCCTCCTCCGCCAAATAAGCCGAAATCGCCCCGCTGATGGCTGCCAGGATTTGCGGTTTGATGGGCATCTTTACCTCAGGTAAACAGTCCTTGCGGGCGGGGGGACCCCGCCCCTACTCACACGGGAATGTTGCCGTGCTTCTTGGGCGGCAGGGTCTCCCGCTTGGTGCGCATGACCTCAAAGGCCTCAATGAGCCGGGGCCGGGTCTCCCGGGGCAAAATCACCTGGTCCACGAAGCCCCGGGACGCGGCGATATAAGGGTTGTACAAAAGGTTCTGGTAGTTCTCGATGATCTCGGCCCGCTTGGCCTCGGGGTCCGGCGCGGCCTGTATTTCCCGGCGGAAGATGACGTTGGCCGCGCCCTCCGCGCCCATGACTGCAATCTCCGCGGTGGGCCAGGCCAGGACCATGTCCGCGCCCAGGTCCCGGGAGCACATGGCCAGGTACGACCCCCCGTAGTCCTTCCGGGTAATCAGGGTCACCTTGGGGACCGTGGCCTCGGAGTAGCACCACAGGAGCTTGGCCCCGTGGCGGATGATGCCCCGCCACTCCTGGTCGGACCCGGGGAGGTAGCCGGGCACGTCGGCGATGGTGAGCAACGGGATGTTGAAGGCATCGCAGAAGCGGATGAAACGGGTGGCCTTGTCCGCCGCGTCCACATCCAGGCAGCCCGCCAGCACCCGGGGCTGATTGGCGATGATGCCGACGGGCTTGCCGTTTAAGCGGGCAAAGGCCACCACCATGTTCTGGGCGTAATAGTGGTGGGGCTCGAAAAAGTCCCCGTCGTCCACGATGGCCCTAATGACGTCGTGCATGTCGTAGGAGGCACGGGGGTTGTCCGGGACGATGGCGTCCAGGGCCGGCTCCTCCCGGGTCACCGGGTCGGCGCAGGGGATGGCTGGCGGGTCCTCCAGGTTGTTGTTGGGCAAAAACGAGAGCAGGCGCTTGATCTGCTCAATGGCGTCGGCGTCGGACTCGCAGGCGAAATGGGCCACCCCGGACTTCATGTTGTGGGCCATGGCCCCGCCCAGGTCCTCGAAGGTAATCTCCTCGCCGGTGACGCTCTTGATGACGTCCGGGCCGGTGATGAACATGTAGGAGGTGTTCTTCACCATGAAGATGAAGTCCGTCATGGCCGGCGAATACACCGCACCCCCCGCGGTGGGGCCCATGATGGCGGAGATCTGGGGAATGACGCCGGAGGCGATGGCGTTTCTATAAAAGATCTGGCCGTACGCGCTCAGGGAATCCACCCCTTCCTGGATGCGGGCCCCGCCGGAGTCGTTGAAGCCCACGAAGGGCACTCCGGCCTTCAGCGCCAAGTCCATGACCTTGCAGATTTTTTTCGAATGCATCTCCCCCAGGGAGCCGGCGCGACTAGTAAAGTCCTGGGCAAAGGCAAAGACCGGGCGGCCGTTCACCAGCCCGAAGCCGGTGACCACCCCGTCCGCGGGGATGTCCACCTTCTCCATCTCGAAATTGACGCAGCGGTGTTTGACGAAGATGTCCGTCTCCCGGAAGGTCCCGGGGTCGAAGAAGAGGTCCAGGCGCTCCCGGGCCGTGAGCTTGCCCGAGGCGTGCTGCTTCTCCACCGCCTTGGCCCCGCCCATGGCCTTGATCTGGGCCTCTTTTTCCTTCAGTTCCTGGAGCTTTTCCGCCACTGTCTTCATGGGCCACTCCTTTTCAACGTGAACCGTCGCCCGAGAGGGTTCGGCCAAACAGGGAATCACAGCCGGCGAGAGACGGGAAATATCGGGAGATTTCTCGGGACTAGGGAAGATTATTTTCTTTTCGAGGTCCTGTCAACCGGTTCATGTGAAAAATTTTCTTTTCCCTGGCCCCCTTAGGCGGCTTATAATGGCCCCGGGAAAAGGTGCAGGAGGGAAAAATGAGGCCATCATCCCCGGACCCCCTGCCGGCGGGGGTGCACTTGACCACGGTGCGGGTGCGCTTCGGCGACACCGACCCTTACGGCATCGTCTATTTCGTCAGCTACTTCCGCTACTGCCACCGGGCCATCGAGGAGTTTTTAAGAGCCTGCGGTCTCAAACCGGAAGAGACCTTCAAAAACGTTAAAGAGGGCTTCGGCCTGCCCATCGTCGAGGCCTGGTGCCGTTTCCGGCGACCCGCCCGCTACGGCGACACCATGCGCATCCATACCCGCGTCCAGGAGGTGCGGGCCAAGGCCGTCATTTTCCGTTTCGAGTTTTATCCCGAAGAGGGGGAGGAACTTCTGGCCGAAGGCACGGCTAACCTCGTGGCCATTGACGCCCACTGGCGGGTCCGGGAGCTGCCGGAGCGGGTGAAGGCAGCCCTGGGCCCGAGGAGTTAAGGAAAGACCTCCGGCAGTTATCCAAACCCCCGCGCCATTGGGGAGTACGACGGTAAGCCCCGTAAAAAGGTCGGTCCGCGGGCGCTTCCAGCATCACTTACTTCTTCTTCACCACCAGCACCGGGCAGGGGGCCTGGCCGATGACCCGCTCGGCCACGCTCCCCATGAGGAGGCGCTTGAGCCCCGTGCGGCCGTGACTCCCCAGGACGATGAGGTCCGCCTCCTTGAACCGCGCCGCCTGGACAATGGCTTCGTCGGCGCGGCCCCGGAGGACCATGGTGTCCAAGGCCACGCCCCGCTGCTGGGCCCGGGCCTGCAGGTTCCGGGTGAGCCCCAGGGCTTCGTCCGCGTCCCGGTCCGGGGCCACGGTGGCCACGGTGAGGGCCGCGCCGAAGTGTGCGGCCAGCCGCAGGGCCTCCTCCCAGGCCGCGGTGCTGTAGGCGGAGCCGTCGTGGGCCACCAGCAGCCTCTTAAAGGCCGGCCGGGCCACGGCCGGGGGCACCACCAGGACGTTCACCGGGCTGTGGCCGATGACCCGGGCGGTGACGCTGCCCATGAGCAGCCGGGTGAGGCCGGTCACGCCGTGGCGGCCCATGATGATGAGGTCGGGGTGGATCTTTTCGACCTCCTCCAGGATGCCGGCGTGGGGCCCCGCGGCCCGGCGCACAAGGACCTCCAGGGCTATGCCTTGCTCCCCGGCCCGGCCCTTCCAGGCCTCCAGTTTCTCCCGCGCCGCGGCCTCCCGCACGGCCGCCAGCTCCAGGTTCAACTGCGGCAGGGGCGGCAGCAGGTCCGGGGAGGTGAGCTCGTATCCTGGAATCAGGGTTATCACCTGCAGGAGATAGACCCGGCTGCCCGCGGTGCGGGCCAGGTCCAGGGCCAGGCTCACCGCGCCCAGGCTGTCCGGGGAATCGTCGGTGCAGACCAGCAGTTTTTCCAAAAGGCCAACGGAGGCGCCCATAATATTCTCCGGTTTTCGGTTTCCTGTTTTCTGGCAAAAACCTCTCTCCCTACAACACCGCTAAATTTAAGCCTTTTCAGTCCCCCCTGCAAAAAGCTTGAAACTTGAAACTCGAACCTATCATTTTCTCTTCACTACCAACACCGGCACGGGGCTGGCACCGATGACCCGCTCGGCGACGCTGCCCATGAGGAGCCGGGCCAGCCCGGTGCGGCCCCGGGTGCCCATGACAATCAGGTCCACATTGTTTCTGAGGGCCGCCTGGACGACGGCGTCGTCGGGCGCCTGGCCCGCAGGCACCGAACCCTGCAGGGGCACCCCTTCCCGGTTGGCCGCTTCCACCAGTTGGGCGATGATCTTTTGGGCCTCGATGAACTCCCCCTCTTCCCGGGCCGCACAGACCGCCAGGAGCTGGCTGCCGGCCCGCTGCGCCATGGCCAGGGCCGCCCGGAAAGCCGCGGCGCTGTCCGGAGAGCCGTCCGCGGCCACCAGGAGCTTGCCAAAGGCCACGGTGGCGTCCCGGGGCACCACCAGGATGTCCACCGGGCTGTAGCCGATGACCCGGGCGGTGACGCTGCCCATGAGGAGGCGGGCCAGGCCGGTGCGGCCGTAGCGGCCCATGAGGATGAGCTGGGGTTTAAGGTCCTCGGCTTCCGCCAGGATGGTGCCGTGCACGGCGATGCCGTGGCGCACCCGGGTTTCCACCGCCACCCCCGCCTCTTGGGCCCGGGCCTTCAGGGCCGCCATCCGGCCCCGCACCTCCTCCTCCAGGCGCCCCCTGAGCTCCGGGGCCACGGCCTCGAACTCGGGGATGATTTCAAGCACCTGGAGTACACAGACCCGGCTGCCGCAGGCCCGCGCCAGGACCAGGGCCTGGGCCACGGCCCCCTGGCTCTCCTCCGAGCCGTCGGTGCACACCAGCAGCCTTTCCCAATCCGCCGGACATACGGGGCCTTTAGCCATTTTCTTCCTCCGCCGGCAATTTATGGTGTTCCAATCCTTGGAGCGCTAGATCACCCGCTTCACCACCATCACCGCGCACGGCGCCGCGGCGATGACCCGCTCGGTGACGCTGCCCATGAGCAGCGAGGTGAGGCCGGTCATCCCCAGGGCCCCCATGACGATGAGGTCCACCTTTTTTTCCCGGGCCGCCTGGACAATGGCCTCAAAGGGGCGGCCCTGGAGCACCAGGGTCTGAAGTCCCACCTCCCGGTAGTCCGCCTCCTTCTTGAGGCGCTGCACGATGGCCCGGGCCGTGGGCCCCTCCCCTTCGTCCCGGGCCACGGACAGGGCGGTGAGCTCCCCCCCCACCCGCTGGGTGATGAACAGGGCCTCGTCCCAGGCCGCGTAGCTGTGGGGGGAGCCGTCGGAAGCCACCAGGATGCGCCGGAATTCCAGGGGCACCCCCTTGGGGACCACCAGGACGTTGAAGGGGGTGTGGCCGATGACCCGGGCGGTGACGTTGCCCATCATCAAGCGGAACAGGCGGGAGCGTCCCCGGCGGCCCATGATGATGAGGTCAGGGTTGATCTTTTCGGCTTCCTCCACGATGCCCTGGGACGCGGCCTCCGCCCGGCGCACCCGGGTCTCCAGGGGCACGTCCATCTTTTCCGCTTCCACCCGGCAGGCCTCCAGGTATTCGTGTATCCGGGCCTCCCACCGGGCCACCACCTCCGGCGCCTGGGCCTCAAACTCCGGGTTGAACTCCAGCACCTGCAGGATGTAAACCTTGCTGCCGCAGGACTGGGCCAGGACCAGGGCGCCGGTCATGGCCCCCTGGCTGTCCGGGGAGCCGTCGGTGCACACCAGGAGCTTCTCCAGCCGGGCGGGGCAGATGGGGGTCGGTTCCATCAGTGCCCCCCCAGCCGGAAAATCCCCGAAGCCGCCAGGGTCAGGACCATGATCTCCAAGATAATTATTATGCCCATGACTGTCTCCCCCCGGCGGAAAAATCTGCCCACCACCGCCAGATAGGCCAAGATCATCACCAGCGACAGCAGGGCGAGGGGCAGAAAATTGAGAAAGTCCCCGTGATGCAGCTCGTGCACCCAGGCCCAGCCGGTCTGGACCTGGGTCGCCAGCAGGTAATGGGAGGCCGGCCGGCTCCAGTACCGGGGCAGGTCTTCCAGGGGCACGTAGGGACTGAGGATCCCGGAGAGGTAAATGGCAAAGGTGGCCAACAGGAGGAGGAAGCCCAGCTTTGCCCCCCGATCCAGGATGCGGGCGTAAAACCTCTGGAGGTCGCCCCCGGAAGTCATAACCCCTCCGTCAGTTCCAAATTCCCAGGCCTTTGAACAGAGACCGCACGCCGGCGAAGAGCAGCAAGGCCAGGACAAAGTAGCGCAGCTTGATGGGCGCCAGGCGCACCAGGATGCGCACCCCCGCCCAGCTGCCCAGCATCATGCCGATGATGGAGGGCGCCACCACCAGCAGCAACACCGCGCCGGAATGGAGGTAAACCCAGGCCGCGGCGGTGTCGGTGGCGGCCACGATGAGCTTGGAGGTGCCCACCGCCACTTTCAGGGGCGCGCCCATGAGCAGGTTGAGCACGGTGACGTTGGCCCAGCCGGCGCCGATGCCGAAGACCCCGGCCATGATGCCAATGCCCAGGAAAGCCAACAGGGCCAGGGGGGTGCGGTGCACCTGCCAGGCGACCTCCTCCTCCGTGGCCCGGTCCAGGTAAACTCCCCGGATCCCCAGAAAAGCCGACAGGACGTCGGCCGCGGGCACTAAGGGGTACTCCAGCCGGCGGGCCCTCAGCATGAGGGCCACGATGCCCAGAATGACCAACCCCAGGGCCACCTGGATCACGTTGGCCGGCAGCTTCAGCCCCACCAGGGCCCCCAGGATGGCGCCGCTGGAGGTCATCAGGGCCGCGGGCAGGGACAATCGAAGGTCCGCCATGCCGAAGCGCAGCAGGCCCGGGCCCGCGGACAGGGCCCCGCTCAAGGCCACCAGCAGCGAGGCGCAGCGCACAAAGTCCAGGTGGAAGGGCAGGAACCCGGCGATGAGGGAGACAAACAGGGTGCCGCCCCCCATCCCTCCCAGCAGGGAGACGATGCCCACCACAAAGGAAAAGGCCAGGAGCGCCAGGGCCCAGACCCACCAGGGGGTGGCGCCCCCCGCGGCGGCCCCGGGGCCCGCGGCGGCCCAGGCTTCGCCCCCGCAGGCCGCGCCCCAGAAGAGCACCCCCCACAGAAGTCCAACCCTCAAGGTCTTAAGGCAGGACGCCCCGGCCAGCGCACCTTCCCCCTTACCCGAAACTCAAGACTTGAAACTCGAAACTTATCCTTTCTCCGTTTCCTGCCCCTCCTGGCCCGGACGCTCATAATGGCCGGCCAGGAAGCGCTCCGCCAGGATGTCGCTGATGGCGTCGTCGCTCATGAGCATGTCCATCTGGCGCACGTAAGCCATGAGGCGGCCCAGGAGGTCCAGCCTCTCTTCGGTTTCCGCCGCGGGCCGCTTGCGGAACCGGGCCCTTATGACGTCGTGGTGGATCTCCATCTCGAAGCCCAGCCGCTCCAGCACCCGGGCGATGAGGCGGATGCGGCGGATGCGCCGGGTATCGTCCGCGGCCCCGCCCTTGAAGGTAAAGTTGATGTAGTTGTCCGTGGCCACCGGCCCGCAGTAGGAGTCCACGCTCTGGAAGTGGTAGCCCAGGCGGCAGGCGTAGTTGACATAGTTGGCCCCGACGATGGCATAGGTCTTGTCCCAGAACTTCTCCGGCGGCCGGATGGCGGTCTGCCCCAGGACGTGGAGAAAGCCGCTGACGCTTACCGGCACCGGCCCCGCCCAGGTGATGCCCGGGTGGCTGATGCCCCGCCACAGGGCCTTGAAGGGCACGGAGAGGATGTCTTCGGGAGGCACCGGGCTCTCGTGGGAGGCCAGCCCGTCCCCCAGGTCCACCAGGTGCAGGTTGAGGGGCAGGTTGGTTTTGAGCTTCAGGAGCCGCAAGGCGGCCACCCGCCCTTCGGCCACTTCGTCCATGAGGCCGAACATCAACTGGATGGACTTTTCGTGGGCAAAGCGGGTGATGTCGTGATAAGTGCGGCAGTTCTCGGCCCTGAAGTCAGGGCTGCGCCGGTCCACCAGGGTCAGGGGCACGATGAGGTCCACCACCGCCTTGAGCTTCTCGTAAAGGGGCGAGGTTGTGAGCTGCGGCGCCGGCCGCACCTGGAAGCGCAGCAGTTCCTCCACCAGGCCCCGGTAGACCTTGCCGTGGAACGCGTCCACCGTCACTTCCATCCCCGCAGGCAACACTTCCGTGGCCTTCATAGTGTCCACCAGGGCCGGGACCCCGTATTCCCTGGCCACCAGGGCCAGGTGCCCCGTGGGGGAGCCCACGTCGGTGACCAGGGCCGCCACCCGGGGCAGCACCGGCGCCAGTTGCGGGGTGGTGCGGGGGGCCACCAGCACCACCCCGGGGGGCACCTCTGCCAAGGGGGCCCCATCCTGCAGATGATAGACCGGCCCCGCGGCCACCCCCAGGGAGCCGATGCGCCCCTCGGCCAGGAGCACCTGGGCCCTGGCCACCGCCTGGGCCATGACCGCGGCGCAGCGCTCCCGGGTGTCCGCCAGCTTCAGATGCCGGGACTGCACCACGTAGAGCCGGCCCTCCCGGTCCTTGACCCACTCCACGTCGTGGGGGCAGCCGCAGTGCTCCTCCAGGGTCCGGGCAAAGGCCGCCAGGGTGGCCAGGTCCTGGTCCTGCAGGGCCGGGGCCGCGGCTGCTTCCGGCGCCACCGGCTCCCGGGCCAGGCCCCCCGCCGCCAGGCACAGCCGCCAAGCCTTGCGCCCCAGCTTGCTCTCCATTACCCGCCCCGTGGCCTTGCAGAGGACATACTCGTCGGCGCTCACCTTGCCGCCCACCAGGTCCGCGGCCAGGCCCCAGGTGGCGCTCACCACCACCCGGTCTTCGTCGCAGGCCTCCGGATCGGTGGTGAACATCACCCCCGCCGCCTCGGCGTCCACCAGGCGCTGAATGAGCACCCCCATGGCCGCCTCCTCCAGTAGGAGCCCCTGGATCTTGAAATAGATCAGGGCCCTCTGGGAAAACTGGCTGGCCACCACCTGGCGCCAACGCGCCGGCACCTCCTCCGGCGTCACCCCCAGGAAGGTCTCGTACTGGCCGGCGAAAGTGGCGGCCACATCTTCCCGGGCCCCGCTGCTCCGCACCGCCAGCCGCGCCCCAGAAGGCGCCAGGCGCCGGGCCGCGGCCACCAGGGCCGCTTCCAGCTCCCGGGGCAGGTCCTGGGCCAGCACCATCTCCTGGAGGTCCTGGGCAGTCCGCTCCACCATCAGGTCGTCCCCCAGGTCCAGGGAGCCGAGGCGCTCATTGAGCCTGGCCATCAGGGTGCCCCCGCCCGGCGCCGGCTGGTCCATGAAAAGCTGGTAAGCCCTGAGGGTGGCCACTACCCCGTCGGGCACCGGCAGCCCAATCTGATTCTTCACCCGCGCCAGGTTGCCGGCCTTGCCTCCCAAGGCCGGGAACAGCTCCGGGGTGGCGTCTTCCAGGGGCACCAGGAGGGGGCTGGCAGGAATGGCCGGGCGCTCCTCCAGGCGCTGGTAAATGGCAGCCTGAATGCGCACCCGGGAGGCTTCCAGCTCCGGCAAGGCCCCCCCGGACATCTGGCAGAGCGCCGCCACCAGCGCTGCGACCTGCCGGTCCAGGGCCGCCACACAGCCCCGCAGGTACTTCAGGTCCACGCCGTCGTGGCCGCTGAGCCTTTCCTCCAGGTCCCCCATGATCAGCAAGGCCTCGTTGTTGGCCGCCAGCACCTGCTGAAAACCCCGCCAGGTCTCTTTCAATGACGGGCCGGCCGACGGCCGCCCCTTTTGCCTTTTGCGGAACCAGGTCAGGAGGCCCATGGGGTTGGAAAAATTACCTTGACATCAAGTTAAATGCGTGGCATTGTGAATTGATTCACAATATTGCCTTAGATTTACAAACCGTAAAAAAACCTGACATCTGGGACCCTGGCCTTGACCAGGGAAAATCTCGGTTCTCCTAATTTCTTAAGTTTTTTTCAGGTATTTAGATGCAATTGTCGGGCCTCTTTCTCCTGGCATGGACATTGCCACTTTGATGTGAGGTTCACGGGTGCAGGCGGCAGGGAACGTTTAGGGACCGCGCCTGGCCCTATTATAACTAACCGCGCAGAGGGAGGTGAAGAAATTGACACGAATTTGGGTGATGATTTTAAACCTTATGCTCCTCCTGCCCAGCCTGGCATGGGCGGCGGCGGGAGAGAAAGTCCCGGACATGGCGACCCGAACGGTGAAGGTGGAGGGGCTTTCTGCCATCAACCGCTTCTTCGCGTCCTGGTACAACACCAACAAATGGGTGTTCGCCATCATTGTCACCGTGCTGATGTGCTTGGTGGGGGTCGCCATCGCCGCGGTGACTGACGTGCTCCTCAAGAACATCGGCATGGAGGTCAGCAAGATCGAGCACCATGAATAGTCCAGGCACAGGAGGAATGGATTAATGTTCGACCTTTTCAATATATATTTGCCCATTGCCGAGAGGGACTTCAATGCCCTCATCCTGGTGGCCATCGGCTTTTCGGTGGGGGTGCTGGGCGGCTTTTTCGGCGTGGGGGGCGCCTGGGTGGTGACCCCGGCCCTGAACATCTTCGGGTTTCCCATGGCCTACGCCATCGGCACGGATTTGGCCCACATCTTCGGCAAGTCCATCGTCGCCACCGCCAAGCACCGCAAGATGGGCAACGTGGACATGAAGCTGGGCATCGTCTCCATCGTGGGTTCCGTCATCGGGGTGGAGATCGGCGCCCAAAACATCATGTGGCTCACCAAGCTGGGCCTGGCCGGCCCCATCGTGCGCTATACCTACATGGCCCTGCTTTTTGGACTGGGCATTTACATGCTCTATGACTACATGACCAAGGATAAACGGGCGGCCGCGCAAGCCGCCAAGATGGCCGCGGCCCGGGCGGGGGCCGCGCCTCCGGCCCGCAAAGCCTGGAACCTGCCCCCCATGATGAACTTTCCCGCCTCCGGCATCACCATCTCCTTCTGGACCGTCACCGGGGTGTTTCTATTCACCGGCTGGCTCTCCGGGTTCCTGGGGGTGGGCGGCGGCTTCATCCGCATGCCGGCCCTCATCTACCTCATCGGCTGCCCCACCGCCATCGCTGTGGGCACCGACCTGTTCTCCGTGCTCTTCTCCGGCGCTTACGGCTGTTTTACCTACGGCGTTAAGGGCGCGGTCGACATCGTGGCGGCCATCGCCATGCTCATAGGCGCCTCCATCGGCGCCCAGATCGGGGTCACCGCGGTGAAGTACGTCCGGGGCTACGGCATCCGCCTGCTGTTCGCCATCATGATCCTGATGGCGGGCCTGTCCGTTCTCCTGAAGCAGATGCAAGTGCCCGTTTTTGACAAAGTGGTGGTTATGGCCGGCGCCCTGGGCATGTGCGTGGTGATCATCATTCAGCTTTACCGCGGCTTTAAGAAGGAAAAAGCCGAAAAGTTGGGCCACTAAACGGAGGGAGGACTGCAACCATGAAAATTCTGGTGCCCGTGGATGGTTCGGCTTTCTCCCTGAAGGCCGTGGAGACCGCCTGCAATCTGGTTAAATCTTATCCCCCCTCCGAACTGGTGCTGGTAGCTGCATACCTCAATGTCTTTGACCTGGAGGATGAGGGCCACTATGTGGCGGAGAAGCTCAAGCGCCAAGCCGAGGCGGCCCTGGCCGCGGCCAAAGCCAAGGCCCAAGAAAAGGGGGTCACCCCCAAAGCCCTGCTGGCTGAAGGCCTGTCCGCAGCCGACGAGATCGTCCAGGCCGCCAAAAATGAAAAGGCTGACCTCATCGTCATCGGCAGCCGGGGACTGGCCGGCAAGACCAAGTCCTTCCTGGGGGGCACGGCCTCCAAGGTGGTGACTTACGCCCCCTGCTCGGTCTGGGTGGTGAAGAGTCCGGACTGAGCAGGACCTCAATCTCTTGAACCAGGGAGGCGGCTGGACCTCGGCTGCCTCCCGTTTTTTTGGGGGAGCCTGCGTCCCCCCACGGGGGCGCCGCCATTCTAAAGGGGGGCGCCTCTGCCGGCGAGACTACTTGACCAAAGCCCCTAAATGCGCTAAAATTTGACATAAATTGCCATCGGCCCGGGGGTGCAATGGCCAAGATGCGACGCTTTCCCTTTCTGGTGTCCCGACATGCCCTGGCTTTGTTGCTGGCCCTGAACCTGGTACTGCTGGGCACCAGCATTTACCTAGGCGTCAAATCCGCCGGCCAGATGCGGGAAATTGTCAAGGAGGACTTCAACCAGCAGCAACTGGTGCTGGCGCGGCATACCGCCAGCCTGCTGGAGCAGGACCTGGACTTCCTGAAGCGGGAGCTGAGCACCCTTAATTTCTCCCCTTCCGTCCAGTACCTGGAGCAGCTTACCTGGGCCAACCGCCTGCGGGCCACCCTGTCCAGCGTGCGGGAGGAAGGCGTGGTGGAGATCCGCCGCCTGAACCCCGACGGCACCCGGGCCTACACCGTGGACTCCCGGGGGCTGGACCACGTGGTGAGCGGCTCCTTTCAGGACCTTCGCTGTTTTCAATGGGCCCGCCAGCCGGAGAATAAGGGCCGGGTCTTCGTCGGGCCTATCTCCACCAACGTCCCCAACTACACAGGGCGGCTAATCATGTGCATGGCTGTCCCCACTTACGAAGAGTCGGTGGACGAAACCCACCCCCACCCCTCCGGGGCCTTCGCCGGGGTTCTGGCCTTTTACCTCGACGCCCACCAACTGGCCAGCAAATTCACCCGCCAGATCAAGAGCGGCAAGACCGGCTATGCCTGGATCATGGACAACCAAGGCACCTTCCTGAGCCATCCTGAGAAAGACTTCATCGGCAAGAATGCCTTCACCGTGCGCAAAGAGCGCATGCCCGCCATCTCCTTCGACGCCATCAACGAAATCCAGCGGAAAAAGATGCTCACCGGCCAGGAGGGCTGGGGTACTTACATCTCCGGCTGGCACGGCGGCCTGGCCGGGGAGATCCCCAAGCTCATCGCCTACGCGCCAGTGCGGCTGGGGGAGGCCTCCTTAGGCGCCGGAGCCGGGGGCACCCTGGTCTGGTCCGTGGCGGTGGTGGCCCCGGCCAGCGAGGTGGAAGGCGTGGTCCACTCCCTCTACCTCAGGCAGTTCTTCCTCCAGGTGATCATCGGCTTCGTGGTCCTCACCGGCACCATCATCCTGATGAATTTCCGCTATGAGCGGGAATTGTCCGGCACCCTGGAAGTGGAAGTGGCCCGGGCCAAGGAGCAACTCCAGAAGTCCGAGGCCCGCTACCAGGCCCTGGTGGAAAACGCCGCGGACCTCATCTACACCGTGGATCGGCAGGGCCGCATCCTTTCCATAAACCGCTATGCCGCCAACCTTTTTTCCGTGGCCCTGCCCCCAGGCCGGAGGGGGGAGGTACCCCCCCAGGAATTCGTCGGGCGCACCCTGCATGACATTTTTTCCTGGAAGTCCGCGGAGTTCCATCTGGAATGGCTGAGGGAAGTGGAAGAGACCGGCCGCACCCGCAGCAAGCGCCACCCCGTGGTGGTGGGCGACCAGGAGTTCTGGTTCTCCACCAGCGTCGTGGGTCTCAAAGACGAGCAGGGCCAGACTTACGCCTACGAGATCATTTCCCGCAACATCACCGGCCGCAAGGCTCTGGAAGACCGCCTCATCAACATGGAGAAGCTGGCCAGCATCGGCACCCTGGCCGCAGGCGTGGCCCATGAGATCAACAACCCCATCACCGTCATCCTGGGTTTCGCCGAGCACCTCCTGGAGCAGACCGAAGGGCTGCCGGAGGTCCACGAAACCCTGAAAGTGATAGAAGAAGAAGGGCTGCGGTGCAAGAAGATCGTGGAGAATCTCCTCACCTTCGCCCGCAGCCCGGAACGCACCGAGACCTCCACGGACGTCAACGCCACCCTGGAAAAGATGCTGACCGTGGTGCAAAACACCTTACTCACCAAGAAGATCCGCCTGGAAAGCACCCTGACGCCGGACCTGCCCCGGGTTAAAGGCGACCCCCGGGAGCTGCAGCAGGTCTTCATCAATATGGTCAACAACGCCATGGACGCCATGAAAGGGGGCGGTCTGCTCACCGTGGACACCCACCTGGCCCCGGACGGCAAACGGGTGGCCATCGCCTTCAGCGACACGGGCAATGGCATCCCCCGGGAGGCCCAGCCCAAGATCTTCGACCCCTTCTTCACCACCAAGAGGACCGGGGAAGGCACCGGCCTGGGCCTGTCCATGAGTTACGGCATCATCACCAAATTCGGGGGCAACATCCTGTTCACCAGCTTTCCCGCGGAGGAATTCCCCGAGAAGCATGGCACTACTTTTACCGTTTACCTACCCATCGCCCCCGAAGCCGAGGCCGCCCCCGAGGAGCGGGAGGAGCAGGCCGCCGGGGTTTATTAAGGGAGCAGAGCACACCCAGGAGGAGCTTATGTCCGAGCGGTTATTGGTCGTAGACGACGAGCCCAACATGCTGAGGCTGCTGAAAACCATCCTCATGGACCGGACCGGCTATGAGGTGGCCACCACCAACAATCCTCTGGAGGTGGGCAAGCTCCTCCAGGAGGAGCACTTTGACCTGGTGGTCACCGACCTCAAAATGCCCCTGGTGGATGGCATCGACCTCATCGACATCATCAAGAAGATCGACCCGGGGCTCCCCATCATCATCATCACCGCCTACGGCACCATCGAGACCGCGGAGGAAGCCATCCAGAAAGGGGCCTACGACTTCATCACCAAGCCCTTCCGCAAGGAGACCATCCTCATCACCATCAAGCGGGCCCTGGAGTGGAAACGTATGCAAGGGGAGCTGGCAGCCCTGAAGAAGCAGTGAGCAATTAGCGGACAGGGAATAACCAACGGCTCACGGAGTCGGATATGGTCTTAAAGTTCCTGCGGCGGTTTTTGAAAGAAGAGGAGGACGAACAGGTCCGCCTGCAGGAGAAGTTCCAGCATTTCCGCGCCCTCCTGGAAAACAACAACCGGGCCCTGGAGCTCATGGCGGACATGGAGGAAAAGCTCTCCGGGGACTATCTTTTCGACACCGGCTATCTCCAGACCCAGGTGGAGCAACTGGAGCACAGCCTCTCCCGGCTGGTGGTGGAATTCAACCATCTCACCCAGGGGCGCTACCCCGAACTGGTGCCCCTGCTGGCCCGGCTTCAGGCCGAGATTCACCAGGAGCTGGCCGCGGTCCCGGAAATCCCTCCAACGCCCTACATTCTGCCCCTGTCCCGCCTCAGCCGGGAGATGGCCCTGAGCGTGGGGGGCAAGATGGCCAACCTGGGAGAAATCGGCAATCGCATCGGGGTGCCGGTGCCGCCGGGCTTTGCGGTGACCGCCACCGCGTACAAGCGCTTCCTGGAGGCCGCGGATCTGGCCGCGGCCCTGGAGGAGCGCCTGGCCCGGGCCCGCATCGAAGACCTCCCCAGCCTGGAGGCGGTGAGCCGGGAGCTCCAGGAGATGGTGCGCCGCGCCCCCCTACCCCCGGACCTGGAGGAGGCGCTGCTCAAGGCCGCCGCGGCCCTGCCCTCCCCCTGGCTGGCGGTGCGCTCCAGCGCCGTGGGGGAAGACGCGGAGTTTTCCTTTGCCGGCCAGTTCCGCACCCTCCTCAATGTCCACGCCGACGAACTCCCCCGGCACTACCAGGAGGTGGTGGCCGGCAAGTTCACCGCCCGGGCTATTTTTTACTGGAAATACCGGCAGTTCACCGTCAACGAGCTGCCCATGGCGGTGGGCGTCCTCACCATGGTGCCACCCCGGGCCAGCGGGGTCATGTTCTCCCGGGACCCCCAGGCGCCGGGGGAAAACACCGTGCTCATCAGCGCCGTCTGGGGCCTGGGCAAATACGCGGTGGACGGCACCATCTCTCCGGACCTCTTCCAGGTGGACCGGGGGGCAGGCCACGTCATCCGCAACCGCCGTATTTCGGCCAAACCCGTGGCCCTGACCTGCCGGCCTGAGGGGGGAGTCATGGAAGTCACCCTGCCCCCGGAGCAGGCCCAGGCCCCCTGCCTCACCGACGACCAGGTCAAGACCCTGGCGGAGCTGGCCCTGGAGTTGGAGGAGCATTTCGGGGGGCCCCAGGACATCGAGTGGACCGTGGGCGAGGCCGGCAACCTGATGATTCTCCAGTCCCGGCCCCTCCGGGTCAGTACCCCCGCCTTCGCGGCCCCCGGCCGGGAGCGCCCCCGGGAGCCCGCGGCGCCGCCCCTGCTTACCTTCGGCATCCGGGCCGTGGGGGGCGCGGCCGCGGGCCCGGTGCACCTCTTCTTCCACGACGAGGAGGTGGCGGACATCCCCTCCGGCGCGGTGGTGGTGGCCCGGCAGCCCTCCGCCCGCCTGGTCCTGGTCATGGACCGCATCGCCGCCATCATCACCGAAGTGGGCAGCCCCACGGACCATATGACCATCCTGGCCCGGGAATTTAAGGTCCCCACTCTGGTGGAGGTGGGCGGGGCCACCAAAGTGCTGCACCCCGGCCAGATGGTCACCGTGGACGCGGACGCGGCGGTGGTCTACCCTGGGGTGCTGCCGGAATTGCTCACGCCCTCCCTGGCCCCCGACGCTGCCCTGCGAGACTCCCCCGTCTTCCAGAAGCTGCAGCGCATCCTCAAGCTCACCGCCCCCCTGAACCTCCTGGACCCCGACAGCCCGGAATTTCAGGCCGCCAACTGCCAGACCCTGCACGACATCACCCGCTTCTGCCACGAAAAGGCCATGGACGCCATGTTCACCCCGGACCTGGACCGGGCCCTGGAGTCCAGCCACATCGCCCGCCTCAAGACCGACCTGCCCCTGAACCTGTTCATCCTGGACCTGGGCGGCGGGCTCAGGGTCAGCGGCCAGCCCCAGGTGGAGGAGGCTGACATCGCCAGCCGCCCCTTCCAGGCGCTGCTCCGGGGCTTCCACCACCCCGGGGTGACCTGGGCCGGGCTGGTGGCCCCGGACCTCAAGGGCTTCATCTCGGTGTTCGCCAACACCATGTACGACCTGGGCAAGGGGGAGCGGGCCCTGGGCGGCAAGAGCTTCGCCATCATCACCGACCGCTACCTCAACTTCAACTCCCGCCTGGGCTACCACTTCGGCATCGTGGACGCGTACCTGTCCGAGGAGCGAAACGACAACTACATCAGCTTCCAGTTCAAAGGGGGCGCCGCCGCGGTGGAACGCCGGGAGCGCCGGGCCCGGCTGCTGAAGCAGATTCTGGACGACCTGGGCTTCAAGGCCCAGGCCAAGGGGGACCTGGTGCAGGGCCGCCTGGTGAAATTCTCGCTCCTGGAAACCGAGGAGACCCTGGAACTCACCGGGCTCCTCATGGCCTTCTGCCGCCAGCTGGACCTGGCCCTGGCCAATGAGGCCACCCTTAACCGCTGCCTCCAGGCCTTCAAAAAGGAAGATTACAGCCTGCGCTGCCTCCGCCCGGAGAGTTGAGGATCCAGCCTTCAAACATGCAGGCGCGGGTTTAAAACCCGCCCCTGCAGTCCTGCGATGGCGTAAACGGGCGACCCCTTGGGTCGCCCGTTTTTTCCCTGGCGGTGGCACCGGCTTCCAGCCGGTGCCATGGTACGCACTCAAGATACCTGGGCCACCAGTCCACTAGCGGTCCCCCCGGTTTTCCCCGTCTCACCCCTTCACCAGCACCAAGTCCAAGAGGGGCGGGATCTCCTCTGCCAGGACGATGTTCAGGCCTTCCTTCACCTCCGGTTCCAGGTCGTTGATATCCACCTCGTTGGCCTTGGGGAAGACCACCGTGTGCACCCCGGCCCGCTGCGCGGCCAGGATCTTCTCCCGGATGCCGCTCACCGGCAGGATGCGGCCGGACAGGGTGAGCTCGCCGGTCAGGGCCACGTCCCGGCGGGCGGGGCGGCCGGTGAGCAGCGACATCAGGGCCAGGGCGATGGTCACCCCCGCGGAGGGGCCCTCCTTGGGGATGGCCCCGGAAGGGAGGTGGATGTGGATATCGCTGTCCGCGAAGAAGTCGGGGTCCAGGCCGAAGGCGTCGGCGTGGCTGCGGATGTAGCTCAAGGCGGTCTGGGCCGACTCCTGGAGGACGCTCCCTAAGGAGCCGGTGAGGATGAGCTGCTTGTGGCCCTTCATGCGGGTGGCCTCCACGAAGATGATCTCCCCGCCGAACTCGGTCCATACCAGGCCCGTGGTCACACCCACCTGGTTCCCCGCCTCGGCCACCTCGTGGGTGAACTTGCGGGGGCCCAGGAAGCGCTCCACCAGGGTTTCGTCCACGGTGAGGGCGCCGGCCGCGGTGCGGCTCTGCAGGGAGAGCCGGGCCAATTTGCGGCAGATGTGGGCGATTTCCCGCTCCAGGTTGCGCAGGCCCGCCTCCCGGGTGTAGTCCCGGATGACCTTGACGATGGCCCCGTGGGTGAACTCCACGCCCAGGTGGGCCAGGGAGTGCTCCCGGAGCTGGCGGGGGATGAGGTACTGGCGGGCGATCTGGGCCTTTTCGGCCTCGGTGTAGCCGGGGAAGTAGATGACCTCCAGGCGGTCCAGCAGCGGCGGGGGCAGCTTTTCCACCACGTTGGCGGTGGTGATGAACATGACGCCGGAAAGGTCGAAGGGCACGTCCAGGTAGTGGTCCACGAAGTGGGCGTTCTGCTCGGGGTCCAGGATTTCCAGGAGCACGGACGCGGGGTCCCCCCGGAAGTCCTGTCCGATCTTGTCGATTTCGTCTAGCATGAAGACCGGGTTCTTCAACCCCAGGCGCCGGAGTTCGTTGATGATGCGGCCGGGCATGGCGCCCACGTAAGTGCGGCGGTGGCCCCTAAGCTCCGCCTCGTCCCGGAGCCCCGCCAGGGAGAGGCGCACGAACTTGCGCTCCAGAGCCTCGGCGATGGACTGGGCGATGGAGGTCTTGCCCGTGCCCGGGGGGCCGGCGAAGCAGAGGATGGGGCCCCGGGCCATCTGCAGGTGGCGCTTCTTGTCCACGATTTCCCGCACCGTGTCCCGGAGTTCGTCCAGCTTGATGGGTTTGGAGAGGTAATGGGCCGCGCCCTTCTTCAGGGCGTCCACCGCGGAGCTCACCGTGGCGTAACCCGTGACCATGATGATCTCGGTGTGGGGCGCCACCTGCTTGACGGACTCCAGCACCTGGATGCCGTCCATCTTTTCCATCTTCAGGTCGGTCAGGACCACGTCGAATTCCCGGGCCCTGACCTTTTCCAGGGCTTCCAGGCCGTTGGCCGCGGTGCTCACCTGGTAGCCTTCCTTGCGCAGGATGTACTCCAGGTTGGTGCGGGCGATCTCCTCGTCGTCCACTACCAGCACCTGGGCGGTCTGGAGGCTGCACAGGGTGCGCACCGCCAGGTACTCCAGGATGCGCTCCTTGACGGGTTTGAGGCCGAAATGCTGGGCCTCCAGGATGCGTTCGGCCCGGGTTAAATCCAGGTTGTCTTCGGTAAAGCGGTTCCAGGGGAGGCCCAGGAGGTAGTCCAGGTAGTTGAGGCCGATGGAATATTCGGCCACCCCGGGGTCGGTCTTTTCCAGGCGCTCCAATTCCTTGCGCACCACCGCGGCGACGTTTTCCGGCAGCGGGGTACGTTCCGCCGCGGCCCGCAGCTCCTGAATCTCCGGCGCGGGCCTGGGGCGCTCCTCTTCCTGCTTGCGGAAAAAGACCATGGTGCTCGCCTCTCTGGGGGATAAAAACCAGGTTAAATATACCGGAAAATCCTTGATTTCGCAAATTATTCCCGTTGCCGCCGTCATCTGCATCCCAGGATTTCCTGGAAAATTTCCCCTGGTCTGGCTGCCTCCCGCCCCTGATGTTGCTATCTGAAACATTGGCCGCCCGTGGTTGCAATAGTAGTTATGTTATTGATATTATTATTTTATTTATAAATAAGAAAATTGCCATTGCATAATGCAACAACGGAGTGTCAGGGGGGGTCCGGAGGCCAACCTTAATCACCATTAATATCAGTGGGTTAACTAATCAGGAGGCATCTGGCAAGAATCTTGAATAAAGAGAGGGCAAGATGTTAACCCTGTCAAAGGAGGCGGGGGCCATGAGTGATTCCAAGAAGACATTTCCGGAGCCGGGGCAGCCGGCAAGGGCCGCCGGGGCCAAGCCCTTCACCCTGGTGGCAGCGGGAACCCCCAAGGAGACGGAAGGCAAGGCCGGTGAGGTCAAGCGCAAAATCCTGGTGGTGGCCAAACACCACGCCTTCACCTCCGGGGTGCTGGACTACGCGGCCAATCTCGCGGCCCGGCTGAACTATGATCTGCTGGCCCTCAACGTCAAGCCGGAGCTGGAGCCGGGGGGCAAGGTCTTTTCCCCCTTCAACCGGCACCTGAGGGAGAAATTCCGGCGCCAGTCCCAGGCCTCCCTGGAGCAGGTGCGGCCGGTTTTAGCCAGCCACGGCATCGGCTGCGAGCAGGTGGTGAAGTTCGAAGGCGTGGCCAAGGCGGTCATGGACCTGAGCCATCTCATCAAGCGGGTGGATTTCGTCATCACCGACCAAGGCATCACGGACGAGGAAATCACCGGGGAGATTCCCCTCCCGGTTTTCAGCATCGCCGGATACCAAGGAGAAAAAGTTATGGCCAAATGGACGGAAGTTCAGGATTGGAGCCGGATGCGGGCCATCGGCAAGACCGTGGCCTACGGCCTGGGCGCCGCGGCCCTTTATGCCGCGGTGTTCTTAAACGGGGACACGGTGATGCGCTACTTCACCCGGGGCGGCTGGTATGCGGCCCTGCCCATCGCCACGGTCTTCATCGTTTCCTTTGTGCACGGCGCCTTTGCCCACCACCTCTGGTCGGTCTTGGGAATTGAGGCGGTGAAGAAGGTGCAGCCGCGGCCCGAAGTGGCCAAGCGGCCGGTGGCGCGGCGGCGGCCCCGTCCCCAGCTTCGCCTGGACACCTAATCAGCTCGAGATTCCATGGACTAAGGAGATTCGCCATGCATGACGTCGCCGCAGAAGCTGTGAAATTCATCGATTTGAACCTGACCACCATCGGCTTCCTGTTCATCGTGGGGTTCATCGGCGGGCTGGTGAGCGGCTTCATCGGCTCCGGGGGCGCGTTCGTGCTCACCCCGGGGATGATGAGCCTGGGGGTGCCCGGCGCGGTGGCCGTGGCCAGCAACATGTGCCACAAGTTCCCCAAGGCCCTGGTGGGTGCTTATAAGAGATTCAAGTACGGCCAGGTGGACATCAAGCTGGGCCTGGTCATGGCCGCGTCCGCGGGGGTGGGGGTGCAGGTGGGCATCAAGATCCAGGAGTGGATTTTGGCCCGCTGGGGCGAGGCCGGGTCGAACCTCTACGTCAGCCTCTCCTTCGTGGTGGTGCTGGTGGTGGTGGGCGGCTACGTCTTCTGGGACGCCTGGCGCACCCAGAAGTCCGGCGGGGCCGAGGTGGTCACCTCCCTGGCCCGGAGGCTGCAGAAAATCCACCTGCCTCCCATGATGTATTTCAAGACCGCGGACGTGCGCATCTCCATGTGGTTTACTCTGCCCATCGGCTTTGCCACGGGGATGCTGGCGGCCACCATCGCAGTGGGGGGCTTCATCGGCGTGCCGGGCATGATCTACGTGCTGGGGGCCTCCTCCCTGGTGTCCTCGGCCACGGAGCTGGTCATCGCCTTCGTCATGGGCTTCGGCGGCACCGTCAAGTGGGCCATGCACGGCATGGTGGACATCCGCCTGACCCTCATCATCCTGGCGGGGTCGCTCCTGGGGGTGCAGCTGGGGGCCATCGGCACCACCTATGTCAAGGAGCACATGATCAAGATCGTCATGGGCACCATCATGCTCATCGTGGCGGTGAGCCGGGGTCTGGCGGTCCCCAAGTACCTGAAGCAGCTGGGCGTAATCGCCCCCAGCGACACGGCCATCAGCGTGCTCTCCATGGTCAGTTTCGCCACCATGTGCATCGCCCTGGGGATCGGCGCGGTCATCATCCTGGGCAGCATGTGGCGGGCCAAGCGGGCGGAGGCCGCCAAGGCCCCGGAGTATGCCCTGAAGGAGAGCTATGGCTGAGGAATAATGGCAGGGGCGGCTCACCGGGCCGCCCCCACGCGTTTGCCGGGCTGTAGGGGCGGGGGGGTTTCAACCCGCCCTTACAAGTTTGAAGGCAGGATGAAGGAAACCGGAGTTTTGCCCTGGGAGGCCAGGCAGCCAAGATGCGTTCCCAACCAGGAGCTTCGGACTGGGAGATAGGCGCCATTAATAGAAAAATTTAGGGGCGGCCCACAGGGTCGCCTCTACTGCTTCAAGAGGGGGCCGTGAAAATGGGGTCACCGGCCGCGGCGGTGCCCCTACCCCTCCAGCCCGAACCGCTTCAACTTGCGCCACAGGGAGACCCGGTCTATCCCCAGGGTCTCCGCGGCCCGGGTCTTGTTGCCGTGGGTCTGTTTCAGGACCCAGGAGATGTATTCCCGCTCGTTTTCCTCCAGGGTGAGGAATTCCCGCCGCACGTGGCGCTGCACCTGGAACTGGGGCTGCTGGAAGTCCAGGGGCAGGTGGGCCAGTTCAATGGTGGGCCCGGTGCACAGGGTCACGGCCCGCTCCATGATGTTTTCCAGTTCCCGGACATTGCCCGGAAATTCGTAGCCCAGGAGGATGTCCAGGACCTCCGGGGAGAGGCCGGTAATTTTCTTGCCCTGGGCCTGGGAGAACTTCTCCAGGAAGTGCTGGCACAGGAGGGGGATGTCGTCCTGGCGCTCCGCCAGGGTGGGCACCTGCAGGGTGACCACGTTGATACGGTAGTAGAGGTCCTGGCGGAAGGAGCCCCGCTCCACCTCGCTTTTCAGATCCTTGTTGGTGGCCGCCAGCAAGCGGACGTCCACGGGGATCTCCATGGTGCCCCCCACCCGGATGAGGGTGCGCTCCTGCAGGACCCGGAGCAGTTTCACCTGCATGGAGGGGGGCATTTCGGCGATTTCGTCCAGGAGGATGGTGCCCCCCGGGGCCACCTCCAGGAGGCCCTTTTTCACCCCCCGGGCCCCGGTGAAGGCCTCCCGCTCGTGGCCGAAGAGCTCGTTGGCCAGGAGTTCCTCGCTGAAGGCCCCGCAGTTGATGGCTAGGAATCTCTTCTCCGCCCGGGGGCTCAGGTGGTGGATGGCCTTGGCCACCAATTCCTTCCCCACCCCCGTTTCCCCCAGGATGAGGACCGTGGCGTCCGTGGGCGCGATCTGCTCGATGGTGCGCTTCAGGGCCTCCATTTGGGGGCTTTTGCCCACCAGCAGGGGGAAGGCCCTGTGGCTCTGCACCTGGCGCTTCAGGTCCGCCACTTCCAGGCGCAGCCAGCGCTTCTCCAGGGCCTTCCGCACCAGGATGCGCACCTCCTCGATCTTGTACGGCTTGGGCAGGTAGTGGTAGGCTCCCCGCTGCATGGCTTCCACCGCCGAGCTCACCGTGGCGTAGCCGGTGATGACTATCACTTCGGTGTCCGGGGCCAGCTCCTTGGTGCGCTCCAGCACCTCCAGGCCGTCCACCTGCTGCATGCGCAAATCCGTCATCACCAGGTCGAACTCGCCCTTTTCCAGCTCCTGGAAGGCCTTGAGGCCGCCGTCCACGGCCACGGTGTCGTAGCCGTCCTTCTTGAGCACGTGCTCCAGGTTTTCCCGGGCGATGGCCTCGTCTTCCACGATGAGGATGCGGCCGCGTCTCATGGCGCTGGCCTCGCTTCCTTGGACCCCAGGGGCAGGCGGATGGTGAACCGGGTCCCCTCCCCTTCCCGGGACTCCACAGAGATGGTGCCCTGGTGCTTGTCAATGATGCCGTAGACGATGGAAAGCCCCAGGCCGGTGCCTGCGCCGATCTCCTTGGTGGTGAAAAAGGGGTCGAAGATGCGGTCCACTTCTTCCTTGGGAATGCCCACGCCGGTGTCTTCCACGGTGACCACCGCCTGATCCCGGCCGTCATCCCGGGACGCGGCGATCTTGATCTGCCCCGGGGTCTCCTTGATGGCCTGAACCGCGTTCATCAACAGGTTCAGGAAGACCTCCTGCATCCGCTGCGGGTCGATCTGGACGATGAGGTCCCAGGGCACTTCCTCCACCACGTCGATGCCCGGCGGCACCTGGCTGGAAATCAGGCGGATGGAGCGCTTCACCACGTCCTCCAGGGGCACCGACATGATGGAAAAGTCCCGCACCCGGGAAAACTCCAGCAGCCCCTTGACGATATCCCGGGCCCGGTACACCTCCTGCTCCACGTTGGTGAGCATCCGGCGTATGAACTCCAGGTCCCCCTGGCCCAGCTCCTCCAGGATGATCTGGCAGGAGGTGGAAATGTTGTTCAGGGGGTTGTTGAGCTGGTGGGCGATGCCCGCGGTGAGCACCCCCAGCGAGGACATCTTTTTCACCTGCACCAACTGGTCCTGGCGCCTTTCCAACTCCGCCACCATGCGGTTGAAGGCTTCCACCACCCGCTGGGTCTCGTCCCGGGTGTTCAGGACCGGCAGAGGCTTGAAATCGCCCTGGGCGATGCGCCGGGTGGTGTTCTCAATCACCCTCAGGGGGGTGATGATCTTGCGGCTGACGATGAAGGTGAAAAAGCCCATGAAGCCCAGGAAGACTATGAGGGATACCAGGAGCTGGGTCTTCAGGCTCTGGATGATCTCCAGGATGCGGTGGCGCTCAAAGATCACCAACTGCTCGGAGAGGTCCACCAGAACCTTGCCCCGGCTGCGGAGCTGCTCCTCCAGGCCCCGGCCCTGTTCCAGGCCCCGTTCCTGCAGCTCCTCCATCAAAGCCCGGTAGCGCAGCAGCTCTTGCTTGAAGAGATCCAGCTGGGAGGCCACCTTCAGGCCCTGGACCTCGGGCACCAGCTGGGCCAGCTCATTCAGGGCCTGGGAGGTATAGCGCTGGTTTTCTTTCAGGTCGTCGGCGGAGCCGTAAAGGAGAAAATTCTTTTCGTAGCGGCGGGCTTCCAGGATCAGGTTCCTAAGATCGTCGGCGAGCTGCACCACGTGCTGCTTGAATTCAATGGCCCGCAGGTAGTGGTAGGAAAACCCCCCGACGAAGCCGATGGCCAGGATGCAGGCGGTCAACCCCACGATCACCTTCTGGCGGATGTTCAAACTCACGCGTCCTCCCTTTTTGAGCCAGGGCCAGTTTTTCTTCCCCGGGGCCCACCTTCCTCCCCAAGGCAAGCCCTCAAGCTCTTTATCTTTTTACCTTCTTTTGCTGCAATTTGCAACGCTCATCTGAACCTGGAAAAGGACTTGACACCTTGTGATACTTTTAACATAATTCTTTGGCTTACAATTAATATGGGGGGGAGGTAACGGACGGGATGGACATCTATCTTCCGATTGCGGGCATGAGCATCAACTTCTTTTTGGTCATCGGCATCGGCGGCCTGGTGGGCTTCCTCTCCGGCCTTTTCGGGGTGGGAGGGGGCTTCCTGCTCACCCCCCTGATGATGATGATCGGCATTCCCCCGGCCGTGGCCGCGGCCAGCGACTCCAACCAGATCGTCGCCGCGGCCTCCTCCGGCGCCTTTGCCCACTGGCGCCTGGGCAACGTGGACTTCAAGATGGGCCTGGTGATCCTGGCCGGAGGCATTACCGGGGGCACCATCGGCGTGCAGCTGGTGAAGGTGCTCCGGGCCATGGGCAACTTCGAGTTCGTCATGAAGGTGGTGTACGTCCTCATGCTGGGCCTGGTGGGCAGCGCCATGTTCGTGGAGTCCCTGCGCACCATCCGCCGCAGCCGGGCTGCCGCTGCGGATGCCGGGGCCCCGGCCGTGGTGGCCACCGAGGGTGGGTTGGCCCGCCTCTTTTCCCGCCTGCCCCTGAAGATGCACTTCCACCGCTCCGGCCTCCATACCTCGGCCATCTTCCCCTTCTCCATCGGCACCACCGTGGGCATCATGGCCGCGCTCCTGGGCGTGGGCGGCGGCTTCATCATGGTGCCGGCCATGATCTACATCATCGGCATGCCCACCATCGTCGCCATCGGCACCGACCTGTTCCAAATCGTGCTCACTTCCGCCAACGTCACCCTGCAGCAGGCCTTTGTCAACAAGACCGTGGACCTATTACTCGCCCTCATCCTCCTGGGCGGCTCCACCATCGGCGCCCAGTTCGGAGCCATGGCGGGCAAACGCCTCAAGGGGGAGCAGATCCGCATCCTGCTGGCCGTCATCGTCCTGGCCTTGACCGTGAAACTCTTCCTGGACCTGGTCCTCACCCCCGCCGACCTGGTGAGCCTGGCCCCGGCCAAAGGTGGAGGGCACTAAGATGAAACGCCTGGCGATATTTCTGGTGGCTCTCGGTCTGCTAAGCCTGTGGGTGCCGGAGACCTGGGCCATTTCCCCGGAAGCCCAGCAAAAAGTGGTCACCGCGGCTTCCAAGAACCTGATCGAGATCGGCGTCTCCTACCGGGGGGACCAGATCCACTTCTTCGGAGTCAACCCGTGTCCCGGCGCCGACCTGATCATCAAGCTCACCGCTGAAAAAGATGAGGAACTTAAACTTTCCGTCAAGGGCAGGGTAGGCCCCTTCTGGATGACGGTGAAGCAATACGACGTCAAGGGCGCGCCCTTCATGTACAAGATTCACGCCACCAAGCCCCTCAAGGAGATTGTCTCCGAGGAGACCGCCCGGGACCTGGAGCTGGGCTATCCCTCCATCCGCAGCAAGCTCAAGCTGCACCTGGCCCGGGGCGCCGCGGCCCCTGACGACGAAGAGAAGGTCTTCAAGGGGCTCCTGAAGATCAAAGAGGAAGCCAACCTCTATAATGTGGTGGAGGACCCCAAGCGCCTGGAAGTGGCGGAAGGCAAGCTCTTCAAGCACTACTTCCGCTTCCCCCCCGCGGCCACCGAGGGCCGCTACCTGGTGGAGTCCTTCTGCTTCATTAATGGCGAACTGGCGGCCTACGGCAAGGACGTGGTGGAAATCAAGAAGGTGGGCCTGGAATACTGGCTGACTTCCACCTCTCAGAACCAGCCGGTGTTTTTCGGCGTCCTGGCGGTGCTCATCGCCGTGGGCGCCGGCTTGCTGGTGGGCATGATCTTCAGGAAAGGAGGACACCATTAATGGCTGCTGAAAACGCCAAACCCATTGTGGCGGCCATAGACGGCTCCGCCCCCGCCTGGGAGGCCCTGGAAACCGCGCTTTACCTGGCCCGCCTTATCCAGCGGCCGGTGGAAGTCCTGACCGTCATCCAGCTCCGCAAGGCCGGCTACTTTGCCTTCATTGACCGCCATCTGGTGGAGGAAGCCCAGACTTATGCCCAGAAGCTGCTGGCGGAAGCCCGGGCCCGGGCCCAAAAAGCCGGGGTGGAGGTGCACACCCGCGTCCTGGAAAGTGAAAAGGATATCTCCGAAGCCCTCATCAACTACCTGGAAGGCGCCGGGCCGGTGAAGTTCCTGGTCCTGGGCAGCCACGGCCACGGCTTCGTGGGCCGCCACCTGCTGGGCTCCACCACCGAGCGGGTCATCCGGGAGGTGGCCCACCGGGGGCTGCCGGTACCGGTGCTGGTGGTGCCCGCCAGCGCTTCGGCGGAACAGGGGTAATGCCCCCTCCCGTCCGCCTTTGAATGAGCCTGACCGCAGGGGCGGCCCGCCGAGCCGCCCCTGCTTTTTATCCGTTACTTAGCGTCGCCAGCAAAGGGCGGCCCGGGGCCGCCCTCTTTCGGTTCCTGACGCCGGTGGCATTTCCCGCCGACGCTCCCCGGGGTTTGACCAAACCCCCTATCTCCCTCAGCAGCCGCCTTTGAACCAGGCCAGGGCCAGCAGCGCCACCACCAGCCCGTAAAACAGCCATTCCATGGCCTTGCCTCCCTCAAGTCTTCCTCCCCCGCCCGCCGGAGCCGGCGGGGTCTAGGCCTTTCCTTCCAGGCGCCGCTTCAGCTCCCGGTTCTGACGGGCCAGCTCCCCCCAGCGCATGGCCCGGTCGATGGCCAGCAGAATCTGCTCCTTGCGGAAGGGCTTGGTGATATAGTCAAAGGCCCCCTTGCTCATGGCTTCCTCCGCCGACTCCAGCGAGCCGTAGGCGGTGATCACCAGGACCAGGGCGTCTTCGTCCCGCTGTTTGGCCTTCTCCAGGAGCTCCAGGCCGTCCATCCCCGGCATCTTCAGGTCCGTGAGGACCAGGTCAAAGGTCTCTTTCTCCAGGCGCTCCGCGGCCTCCACCGGATTGTTGGTGGTGAATACCTGGTGGTCGGAGTAGCCCTCGATGATCATCTTCAGCAGCGCCAGCATGTCCAGTTCGTCGTCCACCGCCAGAATGCGTCCCATCCCCGGCCTCCCTTAACGGTTAAGATTATAGCCCGACTCCAGGAATTCCCGGTAATAGTGGTCCACGGCCTCGTCGGACAGCATGATCATATCCATTTGCTTGGTCACCATCATCAGCCGGCCCAGGATCTCCAGCTTCTCTTGCAGGACCTCGGCCTCGTAGTCGTCGATGCGGGCGGCGATGGAGTCGCCCTCCATATCCACCCGGAAGTCCAGGTGTTTGAGAACCTTGGCCATGAATTGCACCCGGCGGATACGCCGGGTCAGCTCCGCGCCGCCGCCGTGAAACACCAGGCTGACGTAGCTTTCCATAGGTTGGCCGAGAAAGGACTCGAGGGTGGCAAAATGAAAGCCCAGGCGGTTGGAAAGGTTCATGTAGTCGTCGGTGATGATGGCGAAATTCTTTTCGTGCAGCCGCTCCCGGACGTTGGTGTCCGTGGCCGCGCTCAGGACCACGGACATGAAGCCCGCCAGGTCCACGGGTTTGGGCCCCTTCCAGCCCACCGCCGCCACCCCCCGCCAGTAGGCCAGAAACGGCCGGGAGCGCACCTCCTCGGGCCGCACCTGGACTTTGCCTTCCGCTTCGGGGGCCAGCCCCCCGCCCAGGTCGATGAGATGGATATCCAGAGGCAGGGGGCTCACCAGCCGCCGGGTGCCGTCCTCCTCCAGGGCGCCGCCGGAGAGCTGGAACAGTTCCTCCATGGCCTTCTCGTGGGCAAAGCGGGTGAGGTCATGGTAGGTCCGGCAGCACTCGGGCCGGAAGTTCTCCCCCCGGGGGTCCATGAGATTCAGGGGGGTGACGTGTTTGAGGACCCGTTCCAGGGTCCGAAAGGCTCGGGTCTGGCGCACCAAGGCATCGTCGCCCCGGGGGGGCTGCAACAGCTCCGGCAGGCGGCCGGCATAAACGTTGCCGTAATAAGCGTCCACGGTTACCACTTCCCCGGGCTTAAGGCGCTCCATGGCCCCCTTGGCTGCGAACAGAGCCGGCACCCGGGCCTCCCGGAGCACCGTGGCCAGGTGGCTGGTAAGGCTCCCCGCCTCGGAAATCATGGCCGCCACCCGGCCCACCGCCAGGGCATATTCCGGCAAGGCCCGGGGAACCACCAGCACCGCGCCCTGGGGCACCGCGGCCAGGTCCCCTTCAGAGAGCAGGTGCACCGGGCCGGCGGCCGCACCCCGGGAGGCGATGACCGCGGCCTCCAGGAGCACCGTCTCCCCTTTGAGGCGGGAAGGCAGGTATTCAGCCTTGACCCGGCGGCTCAGCCGCAGAGGCCGGGCCTGGAGCAGACAGATACGGCCGTCCGGGGCCACGGCCCACTCGAGGTCCTGGGGGGTGCCGAAGTGGTTTCTCACCGCCTCCCCCAGTCCAGCCAGGGCCAGGACCTGGTCGTCGGAAAGACAGGCACCCTTGCGCTCCTGGGGGGTCTCCACGTCCAGGATGCCGCCCTCCGGGGCCGCCAGGTGCATGCGGGTCTTCTCCCCCACCTGCCGGGCCACCACCTTTTCTCCTTCCACCCGGTAGACGTCCGGCTCCACCACCCCGCCCACGGCCAACGATCCCAGGCCGCATACCGCGTTGACGATGGTGGCCGCGCCCTCGTGGCGGGGGTCCGCGGTGTACATCACCCCCGCGGTCAGGGCCGGCACCATCTCCATGACCAGCACTCCCATGGCCAGCTCCTGGTAGGAAAAGCCGCTGGTGTGGCAGTAATACAGGGCCCGGGGAGTGAATTGGGAGGCCACCACCTCTTTGTAGCGGCTCTCCACTTGCTCCCGGGGCACGTTGAGCACCGTCTCAAACTGGCCGGCAAAGCTGAACTGGCTGTCCTCCTGGAGGGCGGAGCTCCGCACCGCCACCAGGGGGGCGCCCAACTCCTCCAGGTGCCGGGCCAGGGGCCCGGAGAGCTCTCCGGGCAGTTCCTGGGCCAGGATCTGCTCCCGGATGGCCTCGCAGGCCTCCCGCAGGCTCTCCAGGTCCCGGATGTGGGAGCGGCGGATCTGCTCCCGGATAAAACTCTCCAGGCCCGTCTGCTCAAAAAAGAGCTTTTGGGCGTAGGCGCTCACCGCAAAGCCCCGGGGCACCGGCAGTCCCAGGCGGGCGAGTTCCCCCGCCTTTTCGGCCTTGCCGCCGAAGTAGCCCCCCTCCCTTACCTCCAGCAGGGGCAGGACCAGGGGCACGGGGCGCATTTCCGTGCCTTGGAGTTCCCGGGCGATTTCCTCCGCCACCCGGCGCCGGGACTCCTCCAGCGCTTCGTAGCGGCCCGGCGCCATGGCCATCAGGGCCCCTACCATGGACTCCACCTCCTGCCCCAGGCGCTGGCAGGCGTGGCGCACGTAGTGCATGTCAAAGAGGAACCCTTCCCCCATCTTCACCTGCAAGTCCGCCACCGTACTCAGGATGGCGCTGTTGGCCGCCAGCAGGCGCTTATACTGAAGGTAGCGCTTAAGCAGGGCCGGAGGGGGGCCCACGGCCACCGGCCCCGGTCGGGCGGGCCGTCTCCGGGAAAACCACTTCTTCAAGGTGGCAAGGGCCAAGGAAGGTTCCTAGATTTCCAAGGATTGAAAAAAATTATAAATTAATCCGGCCGTTTCCTCAACTGGCAAACGCGGCGGGGCCGGCCCCTGGGCCCCCCAGGCCACCAGGGGCGGAAAAAGCCATTGACAACCATCCCCATTCGCGTTTTCATGGGGGTGTGTTTGAACTCCCACCTGCCACATCCTGACTTTGAAAGAAGGTAGATAAGGAGGAACCTATGCGGTGCGGATCTTGGCTTAAAGGCTTGGTCCTGGTCTTCCTGGCCGCCGCCCTTCTGGGGGGCTGCGAACGAACCGTTTATGTCACCACCCCGACACCGGTTTATTACTATGTGGTGCCCTCCACCACCTTTCTCAGGGCCTGCCCCAGCTACGGCGAGGAGTGCCCCATCGTGGTCCAGGTTTACAGCGGAGAGCGGGTGGAGCTGCAGGAGCGCAACGACTTCGGGTGGTCCCGGGTCAGGCTGGAGCGCACCGGCAACATCGGCTGGATCCTCACCGACCTGCTGAGCTTCACGCCCCTGCCTCCCACTTACTACGTCTCCTACCAGAACATTTACCTCCGGGAGTGCGGCGACTATAACTGCCGGGCCCTGGAGCTGCTGCTCCGGGGCGACCGGGTGGAGAAGCTGGAACAGGACTCCCGGGGCTGGTGGCGGGTCAGGTCCGCCAAGACCGGGGCCGTGGGCTGGATCCCCGCGTCCGCGGTGTCCTCCCGGCCGGGGCCTCCATACTATTACGTCAACGTCACCAGCCTGACCCTGCGCACCGGCCCCAGCACCTCCAGCAAGGCCCTGGGCACCCTGGGTTTTAACGAGCAGGTGGAAATGCTGGGCATGGGCCCCACGGGCTGGGCCGAGGTGCGCCAGACCCGCACCAATCTCATCGGCTGGGTGGCTGCCAAATACCTGGAGAGCTACCCGGTGCCCCGGCCCAAAGCCCCGACCAAGAAGAAGGGCGCGGGCAAGGAAGAGGGGGCCCCCCCTTCCAAGTAAGTCCGGTCTTCCCTTTTCGGCCAGGGGCTCCCGGGGCGGCCCGGGGCCCCTGGTTTTTTTTGGTCCCGGGTTGGTGTATAATGCCGCTATCCCCTGGCTGGGGCGGCCAACCCTGGGCCGGCCCCGGGGACCCAAAGAAGATGGCCGACCTCCCCAAACCGCCGGTCCAGGCCTATGCCAAACGACTCTGGATACACGGGTTCGTGGCGGGCCTGGTGGTAGTGGGCCTGGCCCTGGGGGCCTGGCTCTTCCTCAGCGGGCCCGCCCCCAAGGAGGAAGAGGCCAGGCTGCCGGCCGCCGCCGCCCCTGCCCCCCCCGCCGCTGCGGTTAAGCCCCACGGAGCCCCCTCCGGCTCCCAGGCTGAGCTGGGGAAGCCGCTGGAGGAAGTGCTGGCCCGCCTCCAGGAAGCCACCCTAAAGAAGGACCTGGACCGCTTCCTGTCCCTTTATTCGCCGGCGTTCCCCCGCCTGGAGGAGAAGCGCCGGCGGGTCGCCCGGGCCTGGCAGACCTACGACTACCCCAAGATGGACTTCCGCCTGGCCGAAGTCCGGACCGCGGGCCCTGATAAGGCCTCGGCCCTGGTCACCTGGGAGATCCAGACCAAAAACCGCCAGACCGGCGCCGTCAAAGAACTTCACCGCACTTACCGGGTGACCTTCGCCCGGGAGTCCGGCCAATGGCGCATCGCCGCCCTGGACCCCTGGGAGTGAGCCGAAATGGCAGGGCATCCCCACAACTGCGCCCGCGCCGGCCTCCTGGCCCCCCTCCTGGCGCTGCTGCTCCTGACCGGGTCCTGCGCCACGGCGCCGCCGCCCGCGGCCCCGGTCTCCCACTGGGTGGTCCCGGCCCTCACCTATCTCCGGGACGCCCCCCGCTATGAAGGCAATGTGCTGGGCCAACTCTACCGGGGGGAACAGGTGGACCGCCTGGACGGCAGCGACGAAGGAGGCTGGTGGCGGGTGCGGGCCGGCCGCACCGGCCAGACCGGCTACCTGCCAGGAGACCTCCTCAGCCAAAACCCGGTGCAGTTGACCCACCTCTACGTGGCCGTGGCCAACGTCCCCCTCCGGGAGTGCCCCCAGGAGACCTGCCCCACCCTGCAGCTTCTCTATGCCGGGGACCGGGTGCAGGAATTGGAGGAAAACAGCCAGGGCTGGCAGCGCGTCCTGGTGGGCAAGGGCCGCACCCTGGGCTGGCTGCCTCCCGGGGTGCTGGCTGAGAAGCCCGTGGCTACTAAATCACCGCGGCCGGAAAAGCCTTACGTTTATGTGGCCGTGGCCCGCCTCAAGCTCCGCCTGAACCCGGAGCTCAAGGCCCCGGTGGTGAAAACCCTGGCTCTAAACGACCAGGTGGAGCGCCTGGAGATCGGACCCGACGGCTGGGTCAGGGTGCGCCAGCCCTCCAGCAGCGCCGCAGGCTGGGTCCAGGGGCGCTACCTGAAGCCCCTGCCGGTAAAGGCCCCCCCCGCCAGGAAGCCGAAACCGCCGGCGCCGGAAAAGCCTGAGAAAAAAGAAAGCCCCCCCGAGCCCACCATCATGTAGCGCCGGGCGGCCGGTCTGTTCCTCCGTTTCTTTCCTTGGCGCCTTCGCCCCTTTGCGCCTTTGCGGGAGGAAGTTTTCTCGCCGAGGCGCCAAGTTGCAAGACGCAAAGAAAGAGCCTCAGGGTGCCGGGGAACTAATGAGCCAGGCCCCTTATCCGCCTTCCTTAGCGGGCCGCCCCAAGAGCTCCCGCACCAGGGCCTCGCTGGCGGAGTAGGGGTCGGTGCGCTTCTCCACGATGTCCGTCAGGGTGCGGTAGAGGCGGCCGTCTTCCACGATCTGCTGCAAGAGCTCGCGAAAGACCCCTTCCTTCAGCAGCTCCAGAAATTCCTGGCGCACCCGGGCGTAGCGGGCGGCGCGCAGGGCCTGGCCCTGCTCCCGGGCCAGGTAGGCCTGGTGCTGCCGGATGCCCTCCAGCAGTTCCGCCACCCCCGCGTCTTCCTTGGCCTGGGTAAGGAAAATTAAGGGCCGCCAGGCGCGCCGCCGGCGAAACTCCTGCAGCTCCAGCATCTGCAGGAGGTCCTGGTAAGTGCGCTCCGCGCCCTCACGGTCGGCCTTGTTCACCACCAGGAGGTCGGCGATCTCCAGGATGCCCGCCTTGATGGCCTGGATGTCGTCCCCCAGGCCCGGCACAGTCACCACCAGGGTGGTGTCCGCGGTGGCGGCGATCTCCACTTCGTCCTGGCCCACCCCCACCGTCTCCACCAGGATGTAGTCCTTGCCCATGGCGTCCAGGACCGTGACCACCGCCCGGGCCGAGGCCGTGAGCCCGCCGAAGTGGCCCCGGGTGGCCAGGGAGCGGATGAAGACCCCCTCGTCCAGGGCGTGGCGCTGCATGCGGATGCGGTCCCCCAGGATGGCGCCTCCGGAGAACGGGCTGGTGGGGTCCACCGCTACCACCCCCACGGTCAGCCCTTCGGCCCGGAGGTGCTGGATGAGGCGGTCCGTGAGGGTGCTCTTGCCCACCCCCGGGGAGCCGGTGATGCCCACAATATGGGCCCGGCCGCTGTGGGGATAAAGAAGCTTCAGGACCTCCCGGGCCCCGGGCAGGCCGTCGTCCAGATCCCGCATCAGGCGCGCCGCGGCCCGCACCTCCCCCTTCAGGATGCGGTCCGCGGTCTCCTGGGCGCGCTCCATCAGGTCCTCCTGCGCCGGGAAATGGGCCCCGGCGAAGCCATTTCCCTAAATATATAAGGGAGCAGGCCGGCAAGGCAAAGGAAAACCGCCCCGCTCCCGGACCCGGTTTTTTCCCCTGCCTCTTCTCTAAGTTTGCCCCGGACCAGGAAAATGGGTAAAATGGCCCAGGATCACCCGCGCATGCGTCCCCTACTGCACCGTCTCTATTCGCTCTTTGCCCACGAGGACCGCCTCCTGATCCTCATCGACGCCGATCCGGACTCCATCGCCAGCGCCCTGGCCCTGAAGCGCCTGCTGTGGCGCCGCCTCAGCGCCTGCACCATCGCCCCCATCCGGCCCATCACCCGGCCCCAGAATGACCGCCTGGTGCGCCTGCTGGGGATTAACCTGACCCCTTTCCAGGAGGTCAGGAAAGAGGAGTTCAACCGGGTGGCCCTGGTGGACAATCAGCCGGGGCACCACGAGCTCTTCGCCCCCTTCAGCTATGACGTCATCATCGACCACCATCCCCGGCTGCCGGAAACCCAGGCGCGGCTGGTGGACATCCGGCCGGAATACGGCGCCAACTCCACCATCATGACCGAGTACCTGCGGGCCGCCCGCCTCCGCCCCTCAGTGAAGCTGGCCACGGCCCTCTATTTCGGCATCAAGACGGACACCTCCAACTTCGAGCGCCCCACCATCGAAGCGGACATGCGGGCCTTTCACTACCTTTTCCGCTTCATCCGCCAGCCCCTGCTCCGGCGCCTGGAGTTCGCGGAATTCAACTTCGAGATGCTGAAGTATTTTCAGCAGGCCATCAGCCGCTACCGCATCCGCCACCAGCGGCTCTACGTCTTTCTGGGGATGGTCCCGGCGCCGGACATCCTGGTGATCCTGGCGGACTTCCTGCTCCGGGCCGGGGAAATCTCCTGGACCATCGTGGGCGGCATCTGCGACGACGAGTTGGTGGTGGTCTTCAGAAACGACGGCCTGCGCAAGAACGCCGGCCGCCTGGCGGCCCGGGCCTTCGGCAGGCTGGGCAAGGCCGGGGGCCACGCGGCCAGCGCCCGGGCCGAGGTGCCCCTCTCCCACATCCACGACCTGCCCCCCAACGCCCAGTGGCAGCAGTGGCAGCAATACCTCATCCACCGCGTGGAAGGCAGGAAGGACTAAGGTCCGGCGATTTTGGCTTGGGGGCGAAGAGGCCCGACGCGGGCTTCCTAGACCTCTTCCTGGTTGCGGATCCGCTGGATGAGGCCGGAGACGGACACGGATTCGGCGATGGGCAGGATGGCCACCTGGCCTCCGTAAGCCTGCACCACCTCCCGCCCCGCCACCTCTTTCTCCGGGTAGTTGCTCCCCTTGGTGAGGACGTCCGGCTTGAGGCTCTGCAAGATTTCCGGCAATTGGCCGCTGGCGAACAGGGTCACGAAGTCCACCGCCTCCAGGGCCGCCAGGATGCGCAGGCGCTGGGCCTCCCCGAGAACGGGCCGGCCCTCCCCTTTCACCTGGCGCACCGAGGCGTCGGTGTCCACCGCCACCACCAGGGCGTCCCCCAGGCGCCGGGAGTCCTCCAGGAACTTGATGTGGCCAGCGTGAAGCAGGTCGAAGCAGCCGTTGGTGAAGACCACCTTTTTCCCCTGGGCCTGGAGGTGGGAGACCTGAAGGCGCAAATCCGGCAACGCCAGGATCTTGTCCTCCAGGCGGGTGCCGCGTCGGCCCAGTTCCTGCTCCAGTTCGGCCTTGAAGACGGGCGCGGTGCCCACCTTGCCCACCACCACGCCTGCGGCGGCGTTGGCCAGGGTGGCGGCCAGCACCGGATCCTGCCAGCGGGCCAGGCCTAGAGCCATGACCGCGGCCACGGTGTCCCCGGCCCCGGAGACGTCGAAGACCTCCCGGGCCCGGGCAGGGATGGGCACCTCACCGCCTTCCCGGCGGAAAAGCATCATCCCCCCGGCACCCAGGGTGATGAGGAGGTTATCCAGTCCCAGGGCCTTCTGCAGGCGGCGCCCTCCTTTGAGCAGGTCTTCCCGCCGGGCCAGGGAGGTCTTGAGCGCGGCCTCCGCCTCCCGGCGGTTGGGGGTGAGCACCGTGGCCCCGGCGTAAGGAGAGTAATCCTCCCCCTTGGGGTCCACCACCACCGTTAGGCCCTGGGCCCGGGCTCGGGAAATCAGCTCCTTCACCAGGGCCGCGGTGAGGGCCCCCTTGGCGTAGTCGGAGAGCACCAGGGCGTCAAGCTGGGGCAGGCGGGAGGCAAAATAGTCCAGGGCCCGGGCCGCTAACCCCGACGGGGCCGGGACCCGGGTCTCCCGGTCGATGCGCACCACCTGCTGGGAGTTGCCCATGACCCTGGTCTTGCGGGAGGTGCGGCGGGCCGGATCGGTGAAGAGGCCCTCCGGGGGCACTCCCAGCCGCGCCAGTTCCTCCCTCACCAGCCGGGCCGGGTGGTCCTCCCCCACCAGGCCCAGGACCTCCACCCTGGCCCCCAGGGCCACCAGGTTGTTCACCACGTTGCCGGCGCCGCCCAGGGTGTGGTTTTCCCGTTCCACCGCCACCACGGGCACCGGAGCTTCAGGGGAGATGCGCTCCACCCGGCCCCAGAGGTATTCGTCCAGCATGAAGTCCCCGGCCACCAGCACGGTGAGCGCCGCAAAGGCGCCCAGGTCCAGGTTTTCCAGGCGCGGCTCAGGCTCGTGGGGCACGCCTTACTTCTCCAGCTTCTGGCCCACGTAGAAGTACGTGAAGCCCAGGGCTTTCATCTTGGCGGGGTTGTAAAGGTTGCGGCCGTCGAAAATGACCGGCGTCTGGAGCAGGGACTTGATGCGCTCGAAGTCGGGCTCCCGGAAGCGGGCCCACTCCGTGCAGATCACCAGGGCCTCGGCCCCTTCCAGGGCCCCGTAGCCGGAAGCCGCGAAGCTGAGCCCCGGGCGCTCCCCGAAATACTGGCGGGTGGCCTCCAGGGCCGCGGGGTCATAGGCCTGAACGCGGGCCCCCCCGTCCAGCAGCCCGGCGACGATGGCGAGGGCCGGAGCCTCCCGGATGTCGTCCGTCTGCGGTTTGAAGGAGAGGCCCCAGACGGCGAAGACCCGGCCTTTCAGGTCGCCGGAATAATAATCCTGAATGCGCTTAAGGAACAGGCGGCGCTGGTCCTGGTTGATGGCCTCCGCGGCCTGAAGCAGCCGCGGGGTGTAGCTTAAGGACCGGGCGGTGTGGATCAGGGCCTGCATGTCCTTGGGGAAGCAGCTGCCGCCGTAGCCCAGCCCGGGAAAGAGAAACAGGTTGCCGATCCTCGGGTCCGAGCCGATGCCCTGGCGGATCATGCCGATATCGGCCCCGGTTAAGGCGCAGATGTTGGCCATCTCGTTGATGAAGGAGATCTTGGTGGCCAAAAAGGCGTTGGCCGCATACTTGGTCAACTCCGCGGAGACCACGTCCATGACGATGACGGGATGGTGGGTGCGCACGAAGGGGGCGTAGAGTTCCTTCATCAACTCCGCCACCCGCACCTCGTCCACCCCCACGACAATGCGGTCCGGCTTCATGAAGTCGTCCAGGGCCGTGCCTTCCTTGAGGAATTCCGGGTTGGAGACCACGTCGAACTCAAAGTCCGCCTCCCGGTCGGCCAGCTCCTCCCGGATGACCTGGCGCACCAGGGCCGCGGTGCCCACGGGCACCGTGGATTTCTCCACGATGACCTTGTAGCCGTTCATGTGGCGGCCGATGTCCCGGGACACGGCCAGCACCATGGACAGGTCGGCGGAGCCGTCCGTGTCCTGGGGGGTGCCCACGGCAATGAACACCACCAGGCTGCGCTGCACCGCGTCCGCCAAATCCGTGGTGAAATACAGGCGGTTCTCCAGGTAATTGCGCTTGACGTAATCCTCCAGGCCCGGCTCATAAATGGGGATGCGGCCGTTTTCCAGGGCCTCCACCTTGGCCGCGTCCGCGTCCACGCAGATGACTTCATTGCCCATCTCGGCAAAGCAGGCCGCGGTCACCAGCCCCACGTAGCCCGCCCCCACGATTGCCAATTTCATGAAAGCAAAACCTCCTTGACAGACTTCTAGAAGGTGTCCGGCCCTTCCTTGCCGAACCGGCCTTCCTCAGGGAAGCGCACCGGCGAGCGCTTCAACTTCTCCCCCAGGCCGGGGATGAAGATGCTGAAGCCGAAGCGCCTGTCGTCGGGCCGCTCCGTGTAACTGAAAGCCACTCCCCAGCACTGGCGCTGCAGCACCAGCCCGTATCTGTTTTCCAGTTTCTTGTCCGTTTCAAAAGTGCGGCTGTACGTAACCCAGCTCTTCACCGACGGCAGCAGGTTCACATAGGTCTGGATGTTGATCTGGGAGGCGAAGTCCTTGATGTAGATGTAGCTCACATTGAGATAGTGCTGTCGCAGCCGGTCGGTGAAGATCACCTTGATGTCCGCCCGCTCGAACCCCTCCTTGTAGGGGCTTACGCCGACATTGGCGCCCAGAATGAGCTGGCGGAAGGGATAATATTCCATTTCCCCCCAGAAATCGGAGAAGCGGTGGTGGGGCTGATTGGTGCCGTCCAGGCCCATGTTGCTGGAGTTGAAGAAGGCGCTCTGGCTCAGGCGGAACCAGATCCAGTCCTTGACCGTGGTCTGGCCCTGGGGGTTCTGCCCCCGGATCAGCAGGTTGTTGCCCAGGCTGTAGGTCAAGGCGTTGACGCCCCCGTAAGGGTTGTCCCCCTCCCTGATGGGCAGGTTGCGGTCCGAGTGGGCCACCCAGCCCTTGTCGAAGGGGTCGAAACCAGGATAGCGGGCGGCCGTGTAGCGGGGCAGGTTCCAGTAAGTGATTTCCGGGCGCAGCACGTGGCGGACAAAGGTGGAACTGTCCCCGGAGTCCCCGCCCCGGCCGTAATCCCGCACAAAGGCCCCGGCCAGGGACACCTGGGAGTCGAAGAGTTGCCGGGTGAGATAGCCTTCCTGGGGACCCCCGGTCACGTTTTTGTCCACCCGGAAGATGGTCTCCCGGAAACCGATGGCGGAGCTGAAGGACACCCCGCTCAGCGGCTGGGTCTTCAGCCACAGCCGGGGGTGTAAATCCAGGCGGTCCCCATCCATGCCCTTGTCCTGGTAAAAATAGGTGTAAGAACCGTTCAACCCCAATAACAGGGGCAACCCCCCCAGGGGCAGGGGCAGGGTGTAGAGCCCCAGGGACGGCAGCCGGTTGAACAGCCGCGGGTCCGAGGGCCGGAGCCGCTCATAGTAGCGGGCATAACCCGTGAAGTTGGCCCAGTTGAGATTGTTGCTCACCAGAGCCGTGGACACCCGGGTGCTCACCTCCTGCTCCTCCAGGTCCCGGCCGAATTCCGTGAGCATGTCCCGGGAATAGCGGTTCAAGGCCATATAGCCGAAATTAAAATCCTTGAGATAGGCCCGGTCGCTCACTCGGTCCAGGGTGCCCCGGAACTCCCAGTCGTCCCCCAGGGGCTGGTTCACCATGCCCGTCACCCAGTAACGGTGAGGGGTGGGGGCCTCGTCTCTCCCCTCATTCAGGTAGAAGCCCCGGAAATTGGCGGCAGCCTCCCCATAGCCCCGGGAGCGGAGTTCCACCCCCTGCATGTAGCCCCGGTTGGATAGATAGGTCTGGAATAAGGTGGCGTCGTGGCTGTTGTCCATGGCCCAGAAGAAGGGGAATTCCATGACGGTTCCCCCCACCCGCTGCTGGCCAAAAAAGGGAAGGAGGAAGCCGGTCTGGCGCTGAGTAATGGCCGGCAGCACCGCATAAGGCAGGTAGAGGACCGGGACCCCCGCCAGCCGGGGCACGGCCTTTTCCCCCTTGGCGTAGCCCTCCACCACCACGTTAAGTTTTTGGGTGTGAAAGCTCCACACCGGCCGGTCCGCATCGCAGGTGGTGATGGTGGAGTCCTCGGCGTAGTAAGTGTTGTCTCCGGTTTTCCGGATCAGCGCCCCCCGGAGCTGGAAGTGGTTCGTCTTCAGGAAGAGCCGGGCCTCCTTCATCTCCCCGCATTGGGTGGCCAGGTTGAAAGTGCCTTCGGCTCCGGTGTAGATGTCCTCTTCCATGACCAGCACCACGTTGCCCCGGAAATAGGCGACCTTGGTCACTTCGTTGACCTGGGCGTAGTCCGCGGTGATGCGCCGCAGCCCCTGGCGCAACTCCACCCTGCCTTCGCCGGTGTAAATGTGGCGGGCCGAGTCATAAGTGAGTTGCTCAGCCCGGATGCGCCAGGCCTCACCAGGCAGGGGCTCGGCCTTGAACAGCTCAAGCTCCGCGGCCCCAGCCCCTTTAAGAGCCAGAAGCAGCATTAAGCAGCAGCCGCAAAGCCAGAGCCAGTGCCGCGTCATTGCCATCCCCCGTCTCGGAGGCTGCAATATACCACAGGGCCGCCGGGCTTTTCAATAAACTGGACTGCATTTCTTTCATTGTAAAATCAATATGTTAGGCAATTAAGCCCAGATTTTCGCCACCTCCGCCAATTTTTTTCCGGCCGCCTTCCGCCCTTTGCGTCAGGGGAGGATGCTTCCGCGGCCGGTGGAAATTAGGGGGTGCCGGCCCGGTTGCGCCTCCCCCCGGGCTTTCGTATAATGCAGGCATCCCCTGCCCCCGTAGCTCAGTAATGGACAGAGCAACGGATTCCTAATCCGTGTGTCCCGGGTTCGAGTCCCGGCGGGGGCACCAGGAAACCAGGCACTTATCCCCTACAACCCCCGCCCTACCCTGTGGGAGCCGATCAGCTTTCCCCGCGGCCTGGCCCGCCATATCAGGGCCACTCCTGTCCTCTTATTAAATCAACCTCTTTTGGGGGAGCACCTTAGCTGGGATACCTGGCAATATAAGAAAGATTAGATTATCATTAATTGCCATGTTTACCGGCGTGGCGCCAAAGCACGAAATGCAACCCTGCCACCAGCGGGGAAAGAACTAATGATCGGAGGGCCGGGCGGTTTCAGCCTCAGGATAATAATAACGCACCTGATATCTCCTGGTTATTTTTAGATGAGCGAAGTTAATGTTATCATAAAGCGTCTGTTTGGTGCTGCGTCACTGGCCCTCGTTGGCAGATTATTCGCCGCCTTTCTGGGCTTCATTACTAATATTGTTATGGCATGGCTTTATGGCGCTGAGAGGATGGGCACTTATTTCATTGCTCTCTCTATCCTGACATTGGCCTCGCCGTTTTGCAGTCTGGGCCTGGATAGCGGTCTCTTGCGTTTTTCTGCGGCCCTTGAGGCCGAAGGGAAGATGGAAGAACTTAAGAGAATCTTTTGGCCGGCCATAGGTTACGTATTTTTATCAGGCTGGCTGGCCGTTGTAGGTATATACGCCTATGGCGGCTGGTTGGCCGGGCGATTTCATTCGCCTCATCTTACCTTAGTACTTAATGTCATGGTCCTGGCTTTGCCAATTTCCCTGGTCTCGGCACTTTTATGCGAAACAATCCGGGGCCTAGGAGGCGCAAAATGGGCAGTGGTCCACGGGGATGTGCTGCTCCCCCTTAGTTTTCTGGTCCTGTTGGTGGGCCTGGGGCAGGCTGGCTTCGCCGTCCAGGACCAGTCCAGGCTCCTGGCCCTGGCTTACTTGGGGAGCACTTTCCTAGGGCTGATCTTTTTGTTCGGCTGGTCTAAGCCGATTATGCCGCCTAATGAACCTGGCGCTGCCACCACTTCTTTCTTAGACTTACTCCGGTATAGCTTCCCCCTCTTTTTGAGCTCCATTCTTTGGTTGGCCCTGAGCGGGGTGGACAGCCTCATTTTAGGGTTATTCTCCTATCCTGATGACGTGGCCTATTACCAGGTCGCGGCCAAGACCGCCTTATTGGTAACTTTTCCTTTGCAGGCCGTTAACGCGGTGGTCACCCCTTTGTTTGCCAAGTTTCACCAACAAGGTGATATGGCCGGCCTGGAAAATGTGGCCCAGGCCACCAGCCGCTGGATGTACTTCGTAGCCCTGCCATTAGCCCTGCTCACCCTGCTGCTGTCCCCGGAAATTCTCCAACTGTTTGGCGGGAGCTTCGCCAAGGCCCGGTTTGCTTTGGGGGTGTTAGCCATGGGCCAGTTGGTTAACGTCGCCTGCGGCTCGGTCGGCTTCATTCTGGCCATGACCGGCAATCAATGGACTTTAATCAGGACGCTGGCTGCAGCCGCCAGCCTCGCGGTTCCCATGATGGCCCTGGGCGCCGCGGCCTTCGGGCTTTATGGCCTGGCCTTAGCCAGCGCCGGCACCACTGCCGGGATCAATATCCTCATGGCCTGGGGGACTTGGCGACGGCTGGGAATAAAGGCCTATGCCCAAAAAGTCAGGTGGGCGAACCTGGGCGGCCTGATGGGAATCAGCCTTTTTTACCTTGCCAGGCCCTATCTGGGGGCCTGGGGCGGGGCCGCTTGTTTTTCCCTGGGTTACCTGGCGCTAACTGCTAAAATTATCAAGGAGGAATTATCGGGCCTCCTAAAAGTTCACCCCCGTCATGGGAAGCTGCTTAGATGAGGCGGAATTTACCCAACATTATTCTCATCGTCCTGGATAGTGTGGGCGCCAAGCACCTGTCTGTATACGGCTACCACCGCCAGACCACCCCCAACCTGGAACGCCTGGCCGAAGAGTGCATGGTTTATACCCGCTGCTTCGCTCCCGCCTGCTGGACCATCCCTTCGCATGCCTCTCTCTTCACCGGCTTATACCCCAGTCGGCACGGCGCTTATGAGGGCAGGCTTTGGGGGGGAGAAAATGTGCCGCATCTGGTATCCATACTGAAAATGTCGGGGTACCGGACCCTGGGAATCTCCGCCAATGGGCTGGTTTCTCCAGCGACGGGGCTTTGCCGGGACTTCGATTATTTTGAGGATCTGGGAGTCTCTGATTTAAATGATTTTTTATATTATTGTGAAAAGGCTGGCCAACATAAAGATGAACTTTCGGTGGCCCTTGCCAAAGGAATTGGCGCCCTTGAGAAATCAGCCATCTTGCTTCGCTATATGTTCAAGACCTGGCAATTTAAAAAATCATTTGACAAGATCTCCCCTGCTATTAGGTATCGGATTGGTAATTTAATTAAACCATCACCTCAGTTCAAATCGACACTATTTACCGAAAAGAGCCTTACCATTTGCCGAGACCTTCTCAACTGGCATTATGCCAAAGAAAAGCAGCCCTTCTTCCTCTTCATCAATTTTATTGAAGCGCACGATCGGTATTGCCCTCCTTTGAAATTCCGAAAATTCTCTCATTGGTATGATAGGCAACCCCATTCCCCGCATGATTCTTATAGAAAAAATATTGTTAGGTTAGATAGATTAATGAATAAATATTGCAAATTGTATGATGATGCAATATATTACCTAGACCATATATTAAACCAGATATGGGTAATTTTAAAAGAGTTGTCATTGGTAGGTAATACTTTTATTATTATTACCAGTGATCATGGGGAGCATTTTGGGGAAAAAAGAATGTACAACCATATTTCTTCACTTTATAATGAATTAATATGGGTGCCTCTGATAATGCGTCTTCCCAAGGAATTTAACCTGAAGGGGGTGGATAGCCGTTTGGTCTCATTAACCGATTTATACCAAACGATTTTAGACCTGATAGACAGCCCCATGCCCACCGCTAAAGATTCTATCTCGCTCTTAAGCGGGTCTAAAAGGGAACTGGCGGTCTCCCAAAATATCTACCCAGAATTTTTTCAAAACTGGATAAACATTTTGACAGAAGTTTGGCGGATTGGAGGGGCTGATTTTTCTCCCCACGACATGGCCGTAATAACCGCTTCCGGCCTGAAGATCATTGAGAGACGAGACGGAAGTTTGGAAGTTTACGACTTGAACCAGGATATGGGGGAGTCCCGCAATCTTGTCCCCCTCTTATCTCCGGAAACTTTAGAAGATTGTCACGCTATTGTGGATTTCCACAAAAAGGACACAAATTACCATGAAGCGGTGGCACGGATGCGGCTCCTTGAAGAATCGCAACTTAAGTAATTTGCAGTAAGACAAATTTCCCTCGTTGAGTCTCGAAGGGTTGCAAGTGTCCCTGGTAATCCCCATAAAGATTTATCGCTGGTGCCGGGATAAAAAGAGGCGGTTTTGGGATCGCTGGACCAGGTGGCCGCCCCTGGGCGCCGTTGACTTCGGCGACTTGCGGCGGCTGACTCCTGTAAGCCGGGACTTCGGCTTGGACCGCGGCAGGCCCATCGACCGGTATTACATGGAAAATTTCTTACAGAAGCACCAGGCCGACATCCGGGGGAGGGTGTTGGAGGTCGGTGACGCCCATTACACCCGCAGGTTCGGGGGAGAAAGAGTGACCCAGTCCGATGTTCTGCATGTCAACCTCAAAAAACCGGACGTGACCATCGTCGCCGACCTGAGCCGCGCTGACCATCTTCCCGCGGATACCTTTGACTGCTTTATCCTGACCCAAACCCTGCAGCTAATCTACGAGGTGAGAGAGGCCGTCAAGACCATTTACCGCATCCTGAAACCCGGTGGCGTGTTGCTGGCCACTTTCCCGGGCATCAGCCAGAGGGCTCATCCAGGCTACCTGGAACGTTGGCAGGACCATTGGCGCTTCACCGGCGCTTCGGCGCAGAAGATGTTTGCCGAGACCTTCCCTCCCCAAAATGTGGAGGTGCAAGCCCATGGCAACGTGCTGATAGCGGCTGCCTTTCTCTATGGACTGGCGGCTGAGGAGTTGCGGCGGGAGGAAATGGACCATCACGACCCTGATTACGAGGTGCTGCTCACGGTAAGGGCAGTCAAACCGGCTTGACTTTGCGCGCCGCCAGGCGCATTAAATGCTCTAACCGCTGGATTTGGCCCACCCAATCGTACCCCCCAAAGATCTTGCGCTGAAATACCGCCAGATTGTCTTCCTGGTAAATGGGCAGCCGGGGTAAGACCGTTGGCGCCGACGGGAAACGGGCTCGACCCAAGTGCGCGGCGAACATGAAATCCAGGCCGAACCGCCGTATGACGCCCACCACCTCAGGATTATAAGAATCGTAACCGCCATAGGGAAAAGCAAAAAATTGGGGGCGATACCCTAGTTGCCTTTCAAAAACCGTAATGCCGGCGGCGATATCCGCGGTGATTTCCTCGGCGGTTAAGGAAGCCATATTCCTATGGCCATGGCCGTGAAAGCCGATTTCCACCCCCGAGTCTTGCATCTCGGCCAATTCCTGCCAGGTTAACGGCCTCCACAAGTGCGGGAACTTCTGGAGGTGCGATAGCCCCCGGCCCTCCATCTCCGGGGGGGCCAAAACAGAAGATACATACCCATCCTCCGTCATCACGATAGCCTCACCCAAGCCCACCAAGCGGGTGCAAACAAACAGGTTAATCTGCATGGCGTATCTGGCGGCGATGGGCCAGGCCAGATGATAATTATCGGCATAGCCGTCGTCGAAGGTGATAAGAACCGCGCGCTGGGGGGGCGGACGCCAACCCCCGGCGATTTCGGCGTAGTCGGTCAGAGACAGGGAAGCAAATCCCGCTTCACGCAGAAAGGCCATCTGGGAGGCAAATTGTTCCGGAAAGACGGTGTAGATGGGGTGGCGGCCTTCACGGTATTCGGGCAACACCCGATGGTAGCTGAGGACCGGAATGCGCCGGCCCGTGGCCGTCTGGTCACCGGCGAATTGCCAGGTTAGCCACGAGGCCGCCCTGGCCAAAGTCATCTTTATGCCTCGAGCATTCACCTTAACCCCAGTAGGCCGGCCAGTTTATGTAATTGCCACTGGCGCAAAAAACGCCTGAACTCTCCGTCGCCATACTGCTGCCGGCCCCTGGCCGCGGCTGCCAGATAGCCGATGATCATGCACAAGCCGCTCAGCAGGTAAGGGTAATCCAGGGCATGATAGGCAGCGCTGGCCAGAAGCCAGAGAGGATGCGCGCCGGCAAAATAAAGGGCCTCGCCATGCCTGGCCCAGCCCACATGCCGGTGCTTGATGGACGACCCTTCCGGGCGCAGATGGAGCGCTTTCAGTTCTTCATCTGGAAAAGTCCTGGTTTCCCACCCCAACATCATGGCCTGGAAACAGGCGATGCCATCCCATCCGGGTCCCCTGGCCAGGCCGCCGATTTCCTGGAAGCACTCCCGGCGCCAGGCCTGTACGGCGCCAATCATCCCCAAGGGGAGGACGCGCATCTTGCTCAAATTGCCGCGAAAATTTTCATATAACTGCCCGCCGGCGATGCCCAGTTGGGGAGCTTCGGCAAACTTGCGCAAAATTACCCGGAAATAATCCGGCTTCAGCACGATATCCGCATCTATATTGAACAGGAAGTCATAGTCATCAATCCCTATCTGCTGAAGGCCATAGTGAATAGCCCGGGCCTGTCCGGCACCCACGTCCCGCGGCCCCCCTTCCCGGCGGGTCACCACCTTGATCCAGGGGTGGGCTTTGGCGGCTGCCCTGGCAATAACCGCGGTGTCATCCACGGACCCGTCGTCGACAATGACCCAGGCGGCCGGGAGAGGGCTTTGAGAGACGACGGACTCTATCGTCCTGCCCAGATATCGGGCCTCATCTTTGGCCGCGGTGATGACGATGAATTTTGCCTCAGCCATGGGACTCGTCCAGAGAAAGACGTTAATTCATCCCTTCTTCCCTGGGGGTCTGAAAAAACCGCGACCTTAGCAATAATAAACCACCCCCCAAATACCCGGCAGACTTAACGGCCGGGCGCCGGCTGCCCCAGAATTTCCCCATAAATCCTGGCCAGTTGCGCATTATTGCGGCTCCATAAATACTTCCCGGCCCTTTTAAGGGCAGAACCAGACAAGCGGCGCAATCTTGCCCTATCCTTATCCAGGGTGCAAAGGATCTGCCGCAGGCTATTAATGACCTGGGCTGGAGTAGTTACTGGTATTTTCACGCCGCAGTCGCTGGAAACAATATCCGCGGCTCCTTGATGGTCCAGGCAGATTACGGGCACTCCCCGTGCCAGTGCTTCCAAAAGTACATTTCCAGATGTGTCCCTCAGGCTGGTGAAGACAAAAATGTCCGCCCAGTCATATTGCTTTAAGGCCTCGGGGAGATCCAGCCAACCGAGCCATTGGCAGCGGGAGTCAATGCCCAATTTCCTGGCCATCTCCCGCCATCGTTTCTCCAGGGGGCCTGTCCCCAGAATCCTCAACTCATATGGGCTGCCCGGGGGTAAACCGGCCAAGGCCTGGAGAAGTAGGGGCAAGGCCTTGTGGTGCGCAAACCTACCACTCCACATAATCCTCAATGGCCCTTCTTCTTGGCATTCCTCAGAGACCTCGGTAGTGACAGTCTGGATGCCGGTATCCAGCAAGAGCACCGGTTTTATCTTATGGACCCGTTCAAAATCACGCTGAACTTGGGAATTCGCGGCTAACACAAACCTGGCCTTTTTCGCGGCCTGGCGGACCCGGGGGCTGAAGCGAAGTTGCAGCAGATTCAGCACGGAGCGCCCCCCTTCTTTGAGAGCCCCGGTTAGGCCGGCCAGCCAGAGAAAGCGCCAAGGGTAATTCTGGGTCCCGCCCACCGGCCCCCAGATAAAAGGAACCTTCAGCTTCCAAAGAAATCCCGGCTCCCGGTAGCCCACCAGGGTGACTTGGTGGACCAGGTCGAATTTCAGTTCCCGGTGCAGGCGCGCCGCCAGTTTGTAGGCCCGGCGGTGCCAGAGGTGGTAGGGCAGAAAGTGCGTATAATAGAGGGGGTTCCCGATTTTCAGCCGCTCTTCCAGCCACCAGGGCTCCAGGAAGCAAAAGTGGAGACCGGGAATCTCCCCATGTTCGGCGAGATAACGGGTGATATCCTCCCGGTCCCAGTGGCCGCAGAGGGCCCAGGTGTCAAATTGCCTCGCCGCCCCCACGACCCGCTCCCAGCCCACGGCAAAATCCGAACCCCTGTAAGGGTTGCAGGCCGCCACCAGAAGGAGCGCACGGGGCCGGGAGCCCTCAGGTTGCGGAACAGCGTCTTTGAGTCTCATTCGCCGAGGACCGGGGTAAAGTTTTCGGGGGCAAAGCCGGGTTGTGTTGGAACAGATTTGCAGTGCGAATATGGGTGGGCAGGCCGCGGCCCTTCCCTTATTCAAAATCCTACCAAATAATACCTAACCGGAGGGGAAAATACCAAACTTTCTTAAGAAAAGTGAGACAGGTGTGCTGGCAATTTGCAGACGAATCTTACATCATAGACAGTCAGGCAGGAGAGGCGTGGTTATGGACGCTCCAGAGGCCGAAAGTCTTATTAAAAGAGGAACCCGAGGCCCGGGTCGGAAAATCTCTTTGGAAAGGCGCAGCCATAGCGGGTTTGGTCACCTAAATGAAAACCTGCGAACGATCAGCCCTTATCTGCGGAAGCCAGGATTTTGGGCTCAGGATGAGAACTTTCCAGGTTCAGCGCCGACGGGGGATACTTATTGGCCTTTAACAGAGAGAGGGCGCATACCCCACCCACGGAACCGAGAAATATCCCTACGAATAAACCGGCGGCAAAAGCAAGATAAGCCATAATCCCCCCTTCCCCCTAGTTAATCGGACGGAGTGGAAAAGACTTTAATTTTCCCGGAGGCCGATTGAAATTATATTCGGTAAACGAGGGGCCCTTTTCACCCCATGCTGTCTGACATCCGGGAAGGATAATTGCAGGAGGCAAAGGCAAAATGAAACGGACCCTGTTGATGGTTTGGTTGGGAATCTCTCTTCTTTTCAACCTGGCCACTGCCGGCGAATGGACCGCCAACGAATTTATTTACAAACCCGCCATGGGAGCCCGGGGCCAAACCGAGAAAAACGGTTTCGACGCGGGTATGAACCGCATCGACGCCCGCCTGGGCAAGGAATACTGGGTGGGCGACCCGAAGGTGGGCAGCACCCTGCCCGCGGCGGTGAGTTACCTGGGCAGCACGGTTTGCACCCTGCGTGTGCCCCGGGGCACTTACAGCCTCACCGCAGACCTGACGGTGCCCGCCAACATCACCCTGGCCCCAGAGCGGGGTGCGGTGTTCAACATTGCCACCGGCATAACCCTGACCTTGAATGGTGGCCTGGTCGCAGCCTCTAATCAGCAGGTTTTCTCCTGTGTCGGCACGGGCAAGGTAAAATTCGGGCGAGGCTCGGTGAAAGAGCTGTATCCTCAATGGTGGGGAGCTAAGGGAGATGGGGTTACAGATGACACTGCGGCGCTCCAGGCGGCCGTGGACTGCGCCGTCGCCAGCCGCATACCCCGGGTGTTCGTGCCTTCGGGCACTTACAAACTCACCGATACCCTGAAGATCGGCTATGGGGACAACAAATACGCCAGCGTCCACCTGAAGGGGTGTCTGAGCAACGTGGCCGGGGCTGAGGCCACCTGCTTTGACGCCTCGGGCTTCGGCGACCGCCCGGCCCTCAACGTCCAGGGCGGGCGCAGCGTGGTCCTGGAGAACTTCGTGGTTTACGGCAAGAACGCGGCTCCCTTGGACCCGAATGTCTTCCAGCCTGCATCTCATATTGACATTAACGAAAGCCACTGGGTTTCCTCTGGCTGTAACGACACTCGTTATTCTCCCTATGCGGGGGTGTGCGTTGACGCCTACACCGGTGCCAAGCCCAGCGGGGGCTATGACAACGACGTCTACGGGCGCTGGGCCTCCTCCAGCACCACCATCAGGAACGTCTATGCCAACAGGTTTGTGGTGGGCATCTGCCTGTCCCCCAACGGCGACGGCGGCAATGACGAGGCGGTGGTCATCGACAAGTGCAACACCGAATGGAACACTTACGGCGTTTCCGTGGGCAGCAGCCAGTGCCGGGCGGTGACCCTCCGGGACCACAACAGCGGCTCCAACTGGTGCAACGTCACCACCATCCGCCACGGCCTCCAGAACGGCCAGTTCCCTACTATCTTGGGCGGGGCCTGGGGTTACGCCTACAAACTCTTTGAGATAGCCGCCGGCTACGGCGCCGCCGACATCCAGGGCGGCTACGCCGAGGGGTTCGTCTATATTGGCGAGTTGGGGATAGCCTACGTCAGTAGCCACTGTCCGGTGCATATCTCCGGCTTCGGTTTCGACTTCGACTTCGGTCTGGATTACAGAGCCCCCTTTGCCTTCGTGGCCCACGAACCGGTGGTCTTTGGCGGCTGCTCCTTCGCCAGCAGCAACCAGACGGCCAAGGCGTGGAATTTCGTGGCGGATGCAGGGGCGCTGTTCAACGCCTGCTCCTTCCCCGACCCGCCTTCGGGGGAAATGCTGCCCATGGGGTTGGCGGTGGACACCAGCGAGGCATACTCCTTCCAGCGCTGCGCCGCCCACGGCGACAGCTTCGAATTGAACGACCGGATGGACCGCATCGCCGGCAACCTCGGCCGCCGGGTCATCGGGAACCGCACTTCCCTGATACATGACGCCTACAGTGGAAATCTTTACAAAATCACCAAGTATTCTTATCAAAATTATGGCTTTGTTTCCGGCGGCAACATTTCCTCCGTCAGCATGTCCGGCACCGGCTACGGGGCCACCCTGACTTTCACCGCCAGCCAGCCGGAGCGTTTTCGGGCCGGAGACCTGCTGGCCTGGCGGGTCCCTGAACCGGGTTACCCCGCCTATACCCAAAGGGTGCCGGCTTTTGTGGTAACGGCGGTGAACGGCAGCAGCATCACCGCCACCAGCTTCTTTGACGGTCTTGACGGTACTTACAGCCCCTCAAGCATCGTGATCGTCTGCAAGCTCTTCGTCAACGCCACGGAGGCCACGGGCACAGTGACTAGCGGCAGCAACCAGATCACCAGCGTCACCAACATCGGCAATTTTCAGGTAGGGGACTGGATTAGAGGGTCCTACCTGGCCGACTATTCCCGCATCACCGCCATCGACGCCCAGAACAACCTTCTGACCCTCAACCAAAATGCCACTGGTAGTGCCAGCGGGGTGGCGCTTTACAATTGCAGAATGGAGGCGTTGTAGGGAGGGCGGGTTTGGCGCCTTGACGTCCTGGCGGGAGGGGCTTTTCTCGCCAGGGCGCCAAGGTGGGCCGGCGTCATTGCCTTATTGGCAACCGGAGAAGGAAGGCGAGGTTATATGGAGACCGGCGCCCCCCCCATTTCTTACCCTGTCCATTAGAAGCATTCCGGTTCTTGCGAGCCGGAGTCCTCGATATACCCCCCACGGATTTTCCCCCCTCGGCCGGCAGTTAATCGGTTTTTCCCCGGCTATTGTCTAGGGCATCCGGACCACGGCGGGGGGAGCCTTTGACGAACGGAGAGGCTTTCCCCGGCTGGCTCTACCTTTTTACTGCCGACAAGGGGCCGGTTCTGAAGAAAGATAATCTGTTGACAAGACTGCCTGGACATCTGTATAATTTTTTTTCCAGAAGAAACATATTTTTGTAAATAAAATAAGCTAGTTAGATTTTACTTTAAGTCGCGGTCAATTGCTGGTAATCCCTCACATCCCCACCATGCAGTCGGGCAGGAGCAGACCTAATGGCACAACCCGTCAGAGAAGACCTCGGAACCGGTTCATTGTGGGATGGGCTGATCGTGGTGGCCAAGCACAGCCGGATGATTGTGGGCGTCAGCGCGGCCGTGGCGGTCCTAACTTATCTTTTCCTCTTTGCTTTGCCTAATAAATACCGGGCGGCGACGCGGGTCCTCCCACCCCACAAAAACCTGACCATAAGCGCCCAGTTGTTGGATTCCATGAGCGGCGGCATGTCTTCCATGCTCAAAGGAACGGAAAGCGGAAGCCTGGCTAACATAGTTTCTGGGTTTTTCGGTCTCAGGTCCCCCAGCGAACTGTATGTTGCCATCATGAAAGGCGACGAAATCGCTAACTGCATGATTAAGCGGTTTGATTTGGAGAATGTGTACCATGCCAAGGGCCTGGAAGGCGCCCGCAAGCAGTTGAGGAAATTCTCCAGAATTTATGCCGGAAAAGAAGGTCTCATCAACGCGGAGGTAATTGCCACAGATCCCAAGCTGGCCGCGGAGATGGCCAACGCCTATGTCGAAGAATTTGATAAGCTATTGCGCAGCCTTATAAATAAGGAGGCCAAAGAACGCCTCCTGTTCCTGGAAAAGGAACAGGAAATCAGCTCTGCCAATCTGAGCAAGGCCGAAGACCGGCTGCGCGCTTTTGGCGAGGAAAAGAGCGTGTTGCAAATAGATTCCCAGACCAGGGGGATGCTGGAGTATATCGCTAATTTGCGGGCTGCCATAGATGCCAAGGAGGTGCAAATCAAAGTCCTGCGCCAGCAGGCCACCCCTCTCAACTATGATGTGATCCGCTCGGAAACCGAGATCAAAGGTCTGAAAGAGAAGCTGAAAGAGGCGGAGATGCAATACGGTTATTCACCGGTGGGGGAAGTTTGCCTCCCCACCTCCAAGGTGCCCGCCCTGGGGCTCGATTACATCCGCTTATTAAGGGAAGTCAAATTCCACGAAGGACTTTATCAAATGTACACCAAAATGGTGGAACTTGCCAGGATTGATATGATGCGGGATATTTCCTTGGTGAATGTAGTGGACCCGGCCCGGCCCCCAGAGAAACGCTATAACACCAGACTCATTCCTGCCCTGACCACAGGAATTCTGACCTTCTTTCTGATGATAGTCGTATCCTTCGGAATAGAATATTACCACAACATGAAAGATGAAGACTCACAGCGGCTGGCAATATTAAAAAGCCACCTGGATTTCTGGATCAATCCAATCCACCGTTTTTTCTCTTCAACAAAGAGAAGGTGGGCAAATAGAAAGATTCTGAAACAATAGCCAATTTTTTTCTCATGAGAAACAGGGTCATGCCTTGCGTCATAACCACCAACAGTCGCCATCTTCAGATAGGTGACCTGCTCAGAGCGGCTTTACTCTCCGTGGAAGGTCTTTTTAACCAGTAGGTTAGCCAGCGTCTACCCGGGCCGGCAAAATGCCAGCCATAAAACAGCTCATCATACGGGTCCAAATCCATGATCGCCCGAGATTTCCGGGGACGGATCTATCAGCAATATGCGCGGGCCAGGGAGCAACCCCTGGCCCCGGCCAGCGTTGCCGGCTTCAGGCCCCGGGCGCCATATCTCCGGAAGCTGATGCGCGATCACTTCCCGGCCCATAAAGGCGCGGCCATCCTGGATCTGGGCTGCGGCCACGGGGCCATGGTCTACTTTGCCCGGCAGGAAGGTTACCACAACATTGTGGGAGTGGACGTGTCCCCGGAACAGGTGGCGGAGGCCCGGCGCCTGGGAATCGACGGGGTGCGCCAGGGGGACGCAATGGAGGCCCTGGGTTCCCTGGGCAGCGAATCCCAGGATCTGGTCATCGCCTTCGACCTGCTGGAGCATTTTGCCAAAGAAGAAATCTTTCCCTTCCTGGACCAGGTAAACCGGGTCCTTAAATCCGGGGGCAGGTTCCTCCTCCATGCCCCCAATGGCGAATCGCCCTTCATGGGAC